>OCPU01000409.1_pt1 | contig 45245 bp, 35 predicted proteins | sample 1538661 | NCBI WGS metagenome assembly OCPU01 (sample SAMN04571716, study PRJEB22368) | human gut metagenome | biome: human gut; material: stool | host: Homo sapiens | place: Luxembourg | collected 2012-10-19
GCCGGAGCCGATCGAGACAAGGATGAAGGCGAGTCGGAGGATCCGTCACGGATTCACTCGCCCTCACTGGAGGAGCTGACGGGGCTTCAGGCCGAGCCGCTGCCATGGCGCATCATCGCGAGAACATGGCTCGCCTCCCCGTCGCTGTGCGTCACCGTGGGCATGGGGTCGGGACAGCGGCCGTTCACGATCGATCTGCCCCGCCAAGGGCCGCACGCCTTGGTCGCCGGCACCACGGGCTCCGGCAAATCCGTGCTGTTGCAAAGCTGGTGCCTGGCCATGGCGGTGCGCAATCCGCCCGACCGGCTGCATTTCGTGTTCCTGGATTTCAAGGGAGGTTCGGCGTTCAGCGTCATCGAGCGGCTGCCGCATACCGTGGGCAGCGTGTGCGACCTCGATCTGAATCACGCCGTTCGCGCGTTGAGGGCGCTGGAGCTGGAGCTGCGACGCAGGGAGCATCTGGTCGCCGCGGAGCGTGTCGGCTCGATCGGGCAGTTGCAATCCCCGCCACCCTCGCTGATCGTCGTCATCGACGAGTTCCATGCGCTGAACAACCAGCTGCCCGACTATGTGGACCGGCTGGTGCGCATCGCCTCGCTGGGGCGTTCCCTGGGCATGCATGTCATCGCCTGTACGCAGAACCCGCTGGGACAGGTCAGCGCCGACATGAAAGCGAACATGGCGCTGAACATATGCCTGCGTGTCCGGGACGGCCTGCAATCCATCGAATTGCTGGGAGACGGGCGGGCGGCATCCATCAGCCCGTCCGCTCCCGGGTGCGCATGGCGCAACGACGGTGAATCCGTGGAGCCGTTCCGATGCGCCTTTGTATCGGACATCGGCGCGATGGTCGAGGCCGCGCGCACAGCTGCGGCATTCCATGGTCTGGTCCATGCCTCGGCGCTGTTCACGGCCCCGCTGCCCCGCATCGTGGAGGCCGACATGCTGCCCGCACGGTCATCGGACGTTCCCTCAGTGCCCTTCGCCCTTGCCGATGACGGCATCGGCATCGATGTGGCGGAACTCGCCGTGAACGCCGGCAATGTCGGAATCATCGGAAGCGCAGGACGCGGTAAGTCCACGATTCTCGCCTTGCTAGCGCACCGTTCACGCGACATTCTCGGCCTGTGCGTGCGCTGGACACGCCGCGAGGGACGGGCGTTCGTCACGTCGACGGTACGCCATCACAGACGGGTGCGGTTCTCCTCCGAATCGCCACCTCCCGTATCCCCGCATCTGCTGTGGCTGGTGGACGATGCCGACACACTGTTCGATCCGTTCGGCACGGACCCGCTATGCGCACGGCTCAAGGACGCGCTGGGTGACCACGACGTCACCGTCGTGTTCGCCGTGGAGACCTCCAAGCACATCCGAATCCCCGAGCATTGCGGCACGAGAATAGTCTTCCCCACGGGGGAACGTACCGTGGACCTGATGGATGGCATACCCGCCGGCCTGCTGTCGCAATGCGGGCCGGATGACATCATGACGGCGGGCCGCGCCGTGCTGCTGCGCGAGGGGAACGCCCTGTGGATACAGTGCGCCATGGCCAAAATCTGAAGTTCTTCACACTTGAGAGCGAAAACCTCTTGAAAAAACATTCGTTTCGTGGTTACCTAATGTATGACTTGAAAGCTCGTCGTCGGCAATAGGCGATGGGAGGAGGGTGATACACATGAGCAGCGCTTTTGATTGGCGTGCCAAGGCAGCATGTCGAGACAAGGACCCGGAACTGTTTTTCCCGGTGGGAAACACGGGAGCCGCATACCAGCAGATCGAGGAAGCTAAGGCGGTCTGCCGCACCTGCAAGGTGATTGACGCCTGTCTGAAGTGCGCGTTGGACACCAATCAGGATTATGGTGTCTGGGGCGGTCTGAGCGAAGACGAACGCCGCGCCCTGAAGCGTCGCGCGATGCGCGCGCGTCGCTCCCAGGCCATGCAGCTGCAGGTCTGAGTCGCTCCTCGTCACAACCGACTCCTCGCCGCAGCCGATTCATAGCTCCATATGCTGCGAAAAGGGTGGTCTCCCCCACAGGGAGGCCACCCTTCAATCATGTTTCGGCAGGTTTTCGGGCCGTCAAGCGGCCGTCACTCGTTCTGCGCCGCGCGCAGCGTCATGTCGAGGATGACCCGGGTGCCGCCTTCGTGACGCGGCTCCCAGCGCACGCTGCCGCCGAAATCGTTGGTGACGAACGTGTTGATGATCTGCGTGCCCAATCCGGAGCCCGAGGAGCGTGCCAGACCGTCGTGTTCCTCGTTGGCGAGCCCCGACCCGTCATCCTCCACCACGACATTGAGGCTGTTGCCGCTGCGCCCGGCGGAGATGGTGATATGCCCCTCCTTGCGTCCCTCGAAACCATGCTCCACACAGTTGGTGATGAGCTCGGTGAGCACCAGTGACAGTGGGGTCGCGTCCTGTGCGGGCATCATGCCGAACTTGCCGACGTAATCGATGTGGATGTGCTGGTCGCACATCGTGGCCAAGTCGACGCTCATCTTCAGCAGGTTGGAGATGACCTTGTCGAAATCGACGATCTCATCGGCGGTCTGGCTCAGTCCCTCGTGCACCATGGCGATGGTCTGCACGCGGCGCTGTGCCTCTTCAAGCTCTTTTTTGACCTCACTGGACTTCGTCTTGCGCGCCTGGAGCCTGAGCAGCGCAGAGACCGCCTGCAGGTTGTTCTTGACACGATGGTGGATCTCCGAGATCGTGGCGTTCTTGGTCTGCAGTTCGACTTCACGCCTGCGCAGCTCGGTGACGTCACGGCACAGGATGATCGCCCCGGTGCGCCCGTTGTTGTCGTACAGGGGCAGAGACCGGACGGATACCGCGGATCGGTTGGCGTTGATTTCGGAATCCACTGCATCCTTGCCCATCAGCACCATCGGCAGCGCCTCGGGGACTGGATCGTTGCGACGCAGCAGGTCGGTGCCGATTTCGCTGAGGAAATGCCCCTGCATCGTCATCAGGCATCCCAGCCTTCTGAAGCAGCTGATGGCGTTGGGCGAGGCGTAGCGTACGATGCCCTCCTGCGTGAGCATGATGAAGCCGTCCGAGACACGTGCGACATGGCGCTGGCTCATGATCGCGTTGACGTAGGGGAACTGGCCACGGGGAATCATCTCGTACAACTGCTTGCCCGCGTTGATGCTTTCGGACTCGTACCGGCCGTTCGACTCGCGCGTGGCCATGTTGGTCTCACGCACGACAAGCCCCAGCGTCTTGCCGTCATGACGGACGGGGGCGTACACGTTGCAGACCGTGGATTTGCCGACCGCCCTGAGCACAGTGGACCTGAACACGGTCTTCGACTGCATGGCGGCATCCAGCTCCCCCACCATTTCCGGGGCGACCAGCGCGCCGACGGCGTCATCGATTCTCAGGGTCATCACGGTGGAGGGCCTGCACTGCTCGACGATGCGGTAGTTGCCGTCGCCGTCCTGCACGATCAGCAGCAGGTCGGCGAAGCTCAGATCGGCGATCACCTGCCAGTCGGCGACCAGATGGTGCAGCCATTCGCGATCGCTTTCGGTGAAGTCAGGTCGAGTAGCCAGAATGTGTGTGAAATCAGCCATGAGTACCATGATACGCAATACCATGCCGATGCATGACGCAATCGTCATCAGTACTTCATGAGCACATCCGTGAGCGGACAAGTCTATAACCTACGCTAACGTAAGTTACGTTTCCGTAACCAATCGGGGAGGTCATATGGCAGTACAGGACGACGCGACGGTGGCAGCGAAGCGAGCCGCTGTCATCAAGGCGCGGGAAGTCGCATTGCAGGCGAAGGCCGACGCGGTGAGGGCGAAATCCCGCGCGAAGGCCGAGGCGATCCGACATAAGGCCGAGGAAAAAGCCACCAGGACCCTCGCCAAGGGCGAGGCTCACGCCGCGCGCATCGAGGGAATCGCCCCGGCGGAAGTGGAGCGCAAGATCCGTCTCGACGTGCACGGACGGCCCAAGCCATTGATGAGAGGGTGGATTCATGCAATCGCCACGCCGCTGTCGCTCGCCGCCGGCATCGTCCTGATATGTCTGGCCCACGGCGCGCCCCTGAAATGGGCTTGCGCGGTGTTCATGACCTGCTCGCTGATCCTGTTTGGCAACTCAGCCGCCTACCACCTCGGCGACTGGTCGCCCCGCGTGACCGACGTGCTGCGGCGCATCGACCACGTGAACATCTTCCTGCTCATCGCGGGCACATATACGCCGGTGTCGTTCGCGCTCGCCCCGCATATGCGCAACGCCATCATCGCCGGCATATGGAGCTGCACGCTGGTGGCGCTCATCATCCATGTGATCTGGATCAGCGCCCCGCGCTGGTTGTATACCGTCGTCTACATCGTGTTCGGAGTCTCCGGCGTGGCGTTCATGTACTTCTTCTGGGTCTCCCCCGCCGCCGGCCCTGCCGTCGTGGTGCTGCTGGCCTCGGGAGGCGCCTGCTACATCCTCGGCGCCATCGTCTACGCGCTGCGCAAGCCTGACCCGTGGCCACGCGTCTTCGGATTCCATGAGATCTTCCACTGTGGCACCGTCGCCGGCTACGCCTGCCACATGGTCGCGATCTACATGGTGATCGTGCATCTCTGGCCGTGACCATCGCCGCTCAGGTCAGCCCGCCAGCGAGCACCACACAACTTATGCTCCCGCTGGCGGGAGCTGGCGCGCAAAGCGAGACTGAGGGCGGTTACCAGGCTACAGCGACCATCATCACCCGCTATAATCCGCAATAATCAGCCCCCCCCCGCAAACCGCCAAGTAACACATGAAAGCGTTCCTAAGTGCGCGCCGAAACGACAATCCTGCGCACTTAAGAACGCAAACCGGGCCATTTGCGTGCCTATGTGCGCGCACTCATCGTTTCGGCGCGCACTTAGAAACGCTTTTCTAGTCCACAGCCTCAGCATAGACCTGGAGCGCGGCACCGACGGCGCACCGCACATCAGGTGATGCCCCGACCATGGACACCAAATAAGACGTCATCGCGCCGCCATCCTGGAATGGCCGCGCGGGGGCATGCACGACAAAGACATGCGCCCATGCCCCCGCAGAACCGGTGGAATGCTGCTATGCAATCACGAACGATACGAATACAGCGCCAACGATGATGCCCCGTCGTCATCTTCCGGGACCACATCGGGCGCAGCCGGCCGCCACGGCAGAAGCACGGTGTCGACTCCGTCCTTCGTGACCGTCACCGCTTTGGAGCTGTAGCGTTCACCGTTTTGGACAATCTCACCGTTGCGCCACGCCCATGCGCGGATTCGCCCGGTCTGGTTGTGGTAGATCACGACCGAACCATCCTTGGCTTTGGCCCAAGGGGTCGAATCATATGGGTCATACCACAGGACGTGAGCCGTGAGGCTCCCCCTCTCCATGTTGATGTATTTCAGTACGGGGGCTTCCTGCTGTTTCGCTTCGGCAAGAAACTCATTCACCGCGACGTTGGAGGATTCTCCTACTTTGGTGAGATCAATGTATCCGTCACGGATCAGCTGTTCGCTGGTCACATTGACAGGAATCGCGTTGAGCTCGCCGGTGATTGCAGAGGCGCTTGGAGTCGTGCGGTACGCCCAGAGCCAGGCTCCGCCCACGAATACAATCAGCACCAGCACCGCCATGATCGGATACCAGTTCAGCAGTTTATTACGCGTCGTGTTCACGATGATTCCCTTCGATATGCGAACTTATGAGACGCAGACAAGATATGGAGCTTCAGATACCTGCTCATACATGTCCTGATAAAAAGTTCGCTTCTTGACTCCGTACTCGTAGTAGTCAACACGATAATGTTTGATGGTGTAATTTCTGGTGATGCGTGCCTGATAGTAATGAGCAGCACTAGGCGGCTGCAGGCAATAACCGGTAACGCCGGTTTTCCCAGCAGTCCCCACGGTTGCCTTGATTGTGACAGGCCCCCAAGATGCAGAGACCGTAAAGCTTGCTGTCCGACCTTTTTTGGTGTTGACATACAGGCAACTTCCCTTAGGAAGTTTATATCCTCCGCTGAGCTGTTCCGGTTTGGTGACGATGGTTTTTTTCGCGGTGGATATCAACGTCATTGTCGTTTTCTCGCCATACCGCGGTTCTACTGTGGTTGCTGCGGCATCGTCTGCGACGCTGACGGTTGTCTCATGTGCAGACGCCATCCCCAACGGAGACAGCGCCAACATACTGGCAATCGATACCGCCATTATTTTGTTTTTGATATTCATAATGTCCTCCTTTGGACATTGACAGACAACTGTCTGTCGTAATATCCAGAATACTCCCCTCATGAATCAGCGTCAACGCCCATGTCAATCGTGGACCGTGTTTGCTGTTCCGATAAAGAGACGAGATTGGGCGGAGATCTCTAGGCGGAATTGACGCCCTAGACCATTCCGCTTTCACGAAGACGCTTACATATTCCAAGAGCACTCGGCCAGCTCTTCCATGAAACTGCGGTTGCCGGTCGTGGTGCGGACGTCCTCGGTCCAGCTCGCGAAGCGAGTCTGAAGAAGGCCACCAGCCCACAACGAACATCGCCTTCACTCGTCGTAACACGTGATGGTCGAAACAAAATCGAGACCGCTATACAACGCACTAGAGCGTTCCTAAGTGCGCGTCGAAACGACAACCGTGCGCACTTAAGAACGCAAACCGGGCCATTTGCGTGCCTATGTGCGCGCACTCATCGTTTTGGCGCGCACTTATGGACGATTTTCTAGTCCACAGCCTCGGCATAGGCCTGAAGCGTGGCGCCAGTGGCGGATCGTCCGTCGGATGAGAGAGCAGCGACCTGCTGTCCACCGACTCCGAGCATGCCGCTGGCGGGATTGATGGGCGTGTACGTACCATCATCAGATGACAGCAGCAACTACGATAACCACCGTCGTAACGCCGATTGAAATCTTCGTTGAACGTCTCATCAGAAACAACTCCTCACATAAGCTATGTCAGAAATTCGCACTGTATGGAGTTCTAGGCACACACATCCCATACCGCGCGTAAGACAGGAGGCAGCCATTGCCTGAGATGGGAGGAAGCTCGGCGACAACGTACTTATAACGGTTGCCGACGGCAGAGAGCATTTTCCCATTCATGTCTTCTCCATTGAATTGGCGTCTGCGGTATATAGGCCAACACAACAACCTATGGTTCAATGATAGTCAAGTGAGACGGCTCTGACAACGTAGTTTATATTGGAAAGGGCTGCACGGCATAAAACCGTACAGCCCGAAGTGAGTCATGTCGACCCTGATGGCGCAGCAACAATCACCAGTCCCCGGTCAGCGGGGACGCGCATATGGTCAGCTCAGAGGCTTCGCTTCCTTGATGACGACGGAAATCTCACGGCCGTTGGGGGCCTTGTAGCTCACCGTATCTCCCTCGTTGGCGCCCAGAATGGCGGCGCCGATGGGAGACTCGGGGCTGATCACGTCGTACTTCGTCGCGACCTTGATGTCGCGCGAGCCCAGCGCATACGTCATCTCGCGGCCGGCGAGCTCCAGCGTCACCAGCGACCCGTTGCCGACCTTGCCGGCCTTGGGAGCTTCGACGATGGTGGCGTTGCGCAGCTTGACGGTGAGCTCGTTGATGCGGCCCTCGTTCTTCGCCTGCTCCTCGCGCGCGGCCTGGTAACCGCCGTTCTCCGACAAATCGCCCTCGGCGCGGGCTGCCGCGATGCGCTTGGTGATTTCCTCGCGGTACTGGCCCTGTCGATGCGCCAGCTCATCCTTCAGCGTGTCGAAAGCCTCCTGCGTCAGCAGAACGGATTTTTCCTCACCCATGGGTTCCTCCTGTATCAGTGATATCCAATCGATGCGTCAGATGACCGCCATCATACGGTCAGCGGGTCGAGATGATGTCGATGACGAATACGAGTGTGTCGCCGCCGCCGATGCCGGCCGCTGGCATGCCCTGGCTGCCATAGCCATACTCCGGCGGAATCGACACGACGAGACGGGAGCCGACGTTGTGGCCGGGAACGGTCTGGTCCCAACCGCGAATCACCTGGCCGACGCCGATGCCGAAGCTTGCCGGCTGGTGGCGGGCGAAGCTCGAATCGAAGGGTGTGTTCTTGCCCCAGACCACACCGTGATAGTTCACGGTCACCGTGTCGCCGCGGCGGACCATCGGCCCGTCACCCTCGACGATCTCCACGGCCTTCAATCCCTTCGGCGCCTCGTCCGACGGGAAAGCGATCTCTGGCGCCGCGCCAAACACGGCATTGACCTCAGGCATGTTCGCCATGGCCTACCTCCTATCAATAATGCCATGCCGTTCATGGCATGGCCGCAAGTCGTAAAAAGACAGTGCCACTCACACTAGCACCCCAAGCCCCGGTTGCACAGCTCGCAGCGTATTTTTCAACGCAAATCGCCATATTCACCATATTCGGCACGGCGACGGCCTAGCATTCGACGACGTTGACCGCCAGACCGCCCTTCGAGGTCTCCTTGTATTTCGACATCATGTCCTCGCCGGTCTGCTTCATCGTGGCGATGGCCTGATCCAGGCTGACGATGTGGGAGCCGTCTCCGAGCATGGCCATGCGCACGGCGTTGATCGCGGTGTTCGCGGCCATCGCGTTGCGCTCGATGCACGGAATCTGCACCAGACCGCCCACCGGATCGCAGGTGAGGCCGAGATTGTGCTCGATGCCGATCTCCGCCGCGTTCTCCACCTGCTCCGGAGTGCCGCCCATCACCGCGGCCAGACCGGCGGCCGCCATCGAGCAGGCGACACCGACCTCGCCTTGGCATCCCACTTCCGCTCCGGAGATCGAGGCGTTGCGCTTGAACAGGTATCCGACCGCGCCGGCGGTCAGCAGGAACGTCCTGACGCCCTCGTCGTCGGCGGACTCGACAAAGTGCCAGTAGTATTCCAGCACGGCCGGAATGATGCCGGCCGAACCGTTGGTAGGCGCGGTGACGACCCGGCCGCCGCCGGCGTTCTCCTCGCTCACCGACATGGCGAACAACGCCACCCATGCGGAATCGGAGGATTCCAGCGCCGAAGAGATGCGGCGATCGCGTCTGAGCACGTCGCTGTTGGCCGCGAGACGCCGGTACATCAGCGGGGCGCGGCGGGGCACGTCCAGACCTCCCGGCAGCGTCGGCGTCGCACTGGCGCACCCGGCGTCGATACAGTGGCTCATCACGTTCCAGATTCGCGTGAGCCGGTCACGCACCTCCTGCGGCGAGCGCCGGGCCGTTTCGTTCGCCCAGACGACGTCGGCGATGCTCAGATGGTGCTTCCGACACAGGTCGATCAGGCCGTCGCATGATACGAAGGGATATGGCACGCCGTCGCCGTATTCGGCAGCCTCGTCGTTCCCGGAGTCCTCCGGCGACTGCGACGACGCCGGCGTCTGCTCGTGGTTCGAGATCAGCGCGTCGTCGATCCGTCCGCGGCGGATGAACCCTCCGCCTATCGAATACCAGACCTGCTCGTCGATGATGTTGCCCTGGGCGTCGAACGCCTGGAACCGCATGCCATTGGGATGCGGGGCGAGCCGCTTCCACCGGTCGAAGACCATGTCGCCGTCGTCATCGTATGCGATGGCGTTCGTGCCGTTGACATGGATGGTTCCGTCGTGCGCGCAGCGTTCTCGGACTGAAAGCAGGTAATCCGTATCAACTGTGGCGGGTACGTTGCCTTCCAATCCGGCGAGAATCGCGCGGTCGGTGCCGTGGCCGAGTCCGGTCAGCGACAGTGACCCGTACAGGATGACGCGGATACGGCCGACGCGCGACACGGCGCCAGATTCCTCCAGTGACGAGGCGAACGCCTGCGCCGCGCACATCGGGCCGACGGTGTGCGACGAGCTGGGGCCCACACCGATGGTGAACATGTCGAGAACACTGAACATGACTGACGAATCCCTTCACACTGTTATGCACGCTTTCACGGCTGATACCATCGCGATATCATATCCTCCGCCACGCACATGCGCACGGCCGGGCCGTCGCCATCTCCGCTGCCCCGTCGAACCGCCGAATCAGGTCAGCTCGACGACAGCGTTCCGCAATGGCTGGTCTCACGCCAGATGCGACCACGTCATCGCTAGGACGACGCCGCCGAACACGGCGAGCGCGATGACGGCTGCGGCCGTGACGGCGATCCTGCCCTTGGACTTCATGACGCGCGGCATGGCGGCGGTTCCCAGGAAGAACGCGGCGAGGCCCACCACGGCGCAGTTGATGCCGATCATCAGCGAGTCGCCCTGCGAAAGGGTGGCCAGACCGGCTCGGGTGATGATCGAGTTCATCGTCGCCGGATACACGCAATACCCCCAGATGCCGAACCCGACGCATCCGATCACGGCATATATCAGCGGCATCAGCGCATCGCGGCGTTTCAGCCGGGCGGCGAACGAATCAGCCGCCCACAGCAGCACGAATCCGACCGTATACACGAATGCGACGGCGAACAGGCAGGCGACGAGGAACCACGGCATCAGGGCGAACGCGCCTCCCGCGGCGCTCACCATCACCGGCGCGCTGACCAGCTCGCACACGCACATGACAAAGGCGATGGAGACCGCCTGCACCAGCATCGTCGGCAACCCGGTCTCGGGCTCGCGCGTCACGTTCGTCCAGTTCGCCATCTTGCACCTTTCGTCAGTGTCGGACCGCAAACCCAGCTGTATGTAAAGCAGCCATCCCAGAGTGTTGCGATAAGGTGCCCCCGGTGGGACTCGAACCCACAAGCCAAAAGCGACGGATTTTAAGTCCGCTGCGTCTACCGATTCCGCCACGGGGGCTGTGCCGGCAAATATGCCGGCAGAACCATTATGTCATGCTTGTTCAACGTTCTGCAAGCAACCGCCGTCCGCAGTCGAGCACGATGCCGTCGAGCAGGCCATGTTCGCTGGCCACATACGAGTCGATGACTCCACCATGATCGGCCGCGGCCGCCTGGGCCACCTTCGCGATCACACGGTTCCATACGACGGCACCGCCGCCCACCACGTCGATACGTCCCGGATGGATGGTCTTGTAGGCGCGGCGCTGCTCACGCGTCATGCGCAGAAACCTGTCGTCCACGGCGTAGGCGTCGTCCACGGGGATGCGCACGCCGTCCACGCGTCGGTGATCGTATTCCTTGAGCCCCAGAGCCAGCGCGCTCATCGTGGTCACCGTGCCGGACACGCCGATGATCGTGCGGGTGCGTCCCGCCGGCACCGTGCGGAACGCCTCGTCGATGTGCTCGTCGATGTCCGCGATCGCTTCGGCGATTTCGGTTTCGCTGGGAGGATCGTGGCGCAGGTGGCGCTCGGTCATGCGCACGGATCCAATGTCCATCGAGAACGCGGCCTGTACCTGCGTGGAGGGCGCGTCGATGCCGTCGCCGCCCAGCACAAGTTCTGTGGAGCCGCCACCCAGGTCCACCACCAGATACGGGGGTTCGAGCTCGCCGCGGCTCACGACGCTGGTCGCCCCGAGGAAGCTCAGATCGGCCTCCTCCGTTCCCGGGATGACTTCGGGGCGCACGCCGAGTATCTGCTCGATGCCATCCTCGAATGTGTCGCGGTTGACGGCATCGCGGGTCGCCGATGTGGCTACGAATCGGATCGCGTCCACCGGGTGCTGGGCAAGGACCCCGGCGAATTCCGCGGCGGCCGTGTACGCCCGGTCAAGCGCGTCCTGAGCGAACCGGTGCGTCTTGTCCACGTCTTGTCCCAAGCGAATCACGCGCAGGATCCTCGGCACGATCTCGTGCATGCCCTGATCGTCCACACGCGCAATCTTCAGACGGATCGAGTTCGTGCCGCAGTCGATGCCCGCAACGGTAACGGATTTCATCTCTATCTCCTTTGTTTCCCGCTGTCTCGCCGGCCGGGCGACCGCGATCATCGGGGGCGTTCGCCCGGCATGATCGTCTCGCTCGGCGCAATCATTGCGTTCAGCGGCCGTTTCCAGTCTTTTGGCCGTTCGGTTTTTCGTCTGTCCGCTCAGTCGTCGAGCGAACCGCACCGGCAGACGGATGGACTGAACTCCTCCGTCACCGCCTCCAGCACACGATCGCCGATGGGGTTGACGCCCTCCCCCATGACCAGGGTCTGCGCCAGCAGCGCATGCAGGCATTTCACGCGTTCGGGCATGCCCCCCGCGCTGACGTTGGCGATGCGGCTTTCGTCATCGCCGAGCCGCACCGCCAGCTCATGGCGGAACGCCACGTACAGGCGGTGCGCCCCGCGGTACTCGCCGGCCACCGTCTCATCGTCGTGCAGCAGCTCGTTGTACGCCCGCATGCGGCCTTCCGCTTCGATGTGCGACACCGCCTTCACCGCCTCGGGGCTGGTCAGATAGCAGGTGGTGGGGAACGGTATGCCGCCGGGCAGCATGGGCCGGGTGACCACGGCGAGCGGCCGGCCGCATGCGCAGCGGGCGCCGACCGCCACCATGCCGCGCGGGTATCGTCCGAGCTGCCGTTCGACGATGGCGATGTCACGCTCATCTGCACGCTGCTGCAGGAATCGGTCGGCGAGTTTCGCGACATCTCGTGTGGTGGATTCGTCTTGTGATTCTGGTTCGGTCACCAGCTTGGCTCCTTATCGAATGGCTTATCGAATAACTGGTCGAATGGCTTATGCAGTCGGATGAATGACGCTGCCGCCGGCCGCGTCTACTGCTTGTCGCCCGAGTTCGTGTCGGTTGCGCTGCCGGAGTTGCCGTCGGCTTTGCCGGTATCGCCCGATTGGCTGCCGGAGGCCGTTTTCGATGGCCGCTCATCGGCTTTCTTGAACGAATATTCGAGCTCGCTGTACCAGGGCAGCACCTTCCCGTCGGATGTACCGCTTTTGGTCTTCGCGGTCCCCTCGCTCGTGCCCGTCACCGCTTCCGGGTGCTGCACGCGCACCGCCTTCTCACCGGGGAAGACGAAGCCGAGCCGCTCCCTCGCCTGCGCCGCCACATAGCTGTCATCGTTCCAGCGTTCGATGTCGTTTTCGAGATCCTGCTTCTTGGTGACAAGCGCGGCTTCCTGATTCTTGAGGTCGTTGAGCTGGGCGAGGTTCAGCGCGTACGTGTGGAACGTGGAGACCAGTTGGATGGCTCCGAGCGCGATGATGAACAGCGACACGAAGAACGCGATCGGTCCGGTGCCGTGCCGTTTGCTTCGTTTGCCGCGTGGTCGCATGTTCCGGGTCGAGTCGTTCATGGCAACAAAAATACCCGGCACATTCGACTTGGCGAATATGCCGGGCATTGTCACGACGCTAGCATTGTCTCGGCCTTACGGCCGCGACAATCACTTGGCGATGTACTTCTTGCAGGCCTTGAAGGCGCTGTAGCCGGCGTACTGAGCGGTGGAGCCGAGCTCCTCCTCGATCTCCAGCAGGCGGTTGTACTTGGCGACGCGCTCGCCACGGGCCGGGGCACCGGTCTTGATCTGGCGGGTGTTCTTGGCAACCGCGAGGTCGGAGATGGTGGTGTCCGGGGTCTCGCCGGAGCGGTGGGAGACCATGGAGGTGTAGCCGTTCTCGGTGGCCAGCTCGATGGCGTCAAGGGTCTCGGTGACGGAACCGATCTGGTTCAGCTTGACCAGCAGGGAGTTCGCGGCACCCATGTCGATGGCCTTGCGCAGGCGGGCCGGGTTGGTGACCAGCAGGTCGTCGCCGACGAACTGCAGGCGGTCGCCGAGGCGACGGGTGATCTCGGCCCAGTCTTCCCAGCCTTCCTCGTTGAACGGATCCTCGATGGAGACGATCGGGTACTCGTTGATGAGGTTCTCGTAGTAGTCGAGCATGTAGGCGGAGTCACGCTCTTCACCGTCGAAGCGGTACTTGCCGGTCTCCTTGTTGTAGAACTCGGAGGAGGCGACATCCAGGCAGATGCCGATCTGCTTGCCAGGCTCGTAGCCGGCGGCGGAGATGGCGTCCATGATGTACTTGAGGGAGTCCTCGTTGGACTTCATCTTCGGGGCGAAGCCGCCCTCGTCGCCGAGGCCGGTGTTCAGGCCTTCCTTCTTCAGGACGTTCTTCAGGGTGTGGTAGACCTCAACGCCAGCGCGCAGAGCCTCGGAGTAGGTGTCGAAGCCGTACGGGGAGATCATGTACTCCTGAATGTCGGTGGCGAAGTCAGCGTGAGCGCCACCGTTCATGATGTTCATGTTCGGGACCGGCAGGATGTGGCCGTTGGTGCCGCCGATGTAGCGGTACAGCGGCAGGCCGGCGGACTCGGCGGAAGCGTACAGAGCAGCCAGGGAGACGCCCAGGATGGCGTTGGCGCCCAGCTTGCCCTTGTTCGGGGTGCCGTCGAGCTCGATCATCAGGTCGTCGAGGGCGCGCTGGTCGGTGGCATCCATGCCGATGACCTTCGGAGCGATGACCTCGTTCACGGCCTTGACCGCGTTCAGCACACCCTTGCCGCCGTAGACGGACTTGTCGCCATCGCGGCGCTCCCAAGCCTCGGCCTCACCGGTGGAAGCGCCGGACGGAACCAGGCCGCGGCCTTCGGCGCCGTCTTCGGTGTCGAGGATGACCTCAACGGTCGGGTTGCCACGGGAATCAAGGATCTGACGCGCGTAAACGCTTTCAATAGCTGCCACAACTACTCCTTAAGACTGTTAGGTTGTGATGACAGACTTAAGAATAATGCCTTTTGTGGACGAGTGCCAGAATTTCTCGGAAAAATAATATGAGCGCTAACATTCGGCTGGATATAGACAGATTCCGCACATCTGACCGCCCTCAGTCGGCTCCGCCGCCACTGTCGAGGACTGGCGGCGGAGCCGGCCGAGGGCGGTCAGAGGATACCGAGCTCAAGCCGACGGTATTCGCGCTGGATCGCCCGCGTCACCGGCCCGATTCCATAGCCCGCATCCCCCAGCTCGACGACCGGGCGCACGCCCATCAGGGCGTTGGTGGCGAAGACCTCATCCCAGCTGTCCAGCGAATCCTGTCGGAAGGTCCCCTGCTCGGCCTCGTATCGTTCGCACAGCCACGCCCGCACGGTGCCGGGTAGCAGCCCGCATCGCTCGTCCGGCGTGTACAGCCGCCCGTCGCGCACGAAGAACAGGTTCGCGTTGGTGGTCTCGCAGATGTCGCCGCGCGTGTTGAGGTACACGGCGGAATCGAAGCCGAGCCGCCGAGCCGAACGCGATTCGAGTATGTTGTCTCCCTGATTCAGCGTCTTGTGCGCCGTGAGCGGCGAACACTCGTTGCGCCAGGCGCGGCACCAGCCAAGCCTGAGACCGCGGTCCTGCGCCCAATCCGCATACGGGTTCGGCCGATGCGTGACGATGACGTTCGCGGACGACACCATGAGCTTGACCGCGAACGACCGACCGTCAGGCAATTCTGCCGCGTCGAGATGTTCGGCGATATGAGCCCGCAGCGTATCATCGTCCGGCGCGTCGATATCCAATGCCCGCGCTCCGCGCCGAAGCCGGTCGAGATGACGGTCGAGCATGACGAGTCGCCCGCCGGTCAGGTTGATGGTCTCGAATACGCCGAGGCCGAACTGGTATCCCTCATCCAGGGCGAATGTGACGGCCGTGCCTTCGCCGCCAGGCGTGCCATTGCTATTAGTCATGCCATTGTCCTTGTCTTCCGTCATGCACGTCACTGTCCGACACGTCACAGTCCAGCGCGTCGAGCAGCGCCTGTGCTTTCTGCATGGCCTCGTCGTATTCGGCGTCCGGGTCGGATTCGATGGTGATGCCGCCGCCCGCGCCGATCCGGTACAGGCCCGCCTTGTCACATCGCCCGACGTGCGTCGCGCAGCGGATCAGAATGCTCAGATCGCAGTCGCCATCGGCGGTGATGTAGCCGAGAGAGCCGGTGTACACGCCGCGAGGCGACCGTTCATACCGGTCGATGAGTTGCATGACGCGGCGCTTGGGAGCCCCCGTGATCGATCCGCCCGGCGACATGACGGCAAGCAGTTCGGGCAGATCGCGGGCATCGGGCAATTCGGCCTCGACGGTGGACACCAGATGGAACACGTGCGGGTGGGTCTCCAGTTCGGCGAACCCCGTGACCTGCACGGTTCCGGGAGTCGCCGCGCGGCTCAGATCATTGCGTTCGAGGTCGGTGACCATGAGCAGCTCATCATGGTCCTTGCCGGATTGCTCAAGGGCGGCGCGGTTGGCCGCGTCCTCCTGCACGGTGAGGCCACGTGGCCGCGTTCCTTTGATGGGGCGGGTGACGACATGGCCGCTGCGGCATTCGAGGAACCGTTCCGGCGACGAGCTGACGATCTGCCATCCGCCGCCGTTGACATACGCGGAGAACGGCGCGGGATTGTCGTCGTTCAGACGCAGGAACATGTCCAGGGGCGTCACGGGACTGGTGACGTCGAGACGCAACGAGTAGTTCACTACGTAGGCTTCGCCGTCGTGCATGTGCGATTTGAGTCGTTCCACGGCCTCGCAGTATGAGGCGCGATCGTGGTCGCAGCGCCATGCGCCGCGGTGGGAGGCTGAGGTGTGCGGGGAGTCTGGATAACCACCCCCAGTCGCTTCGCGACAGCCCCCGCCAGCGGGAACGGACTGGCAGACGGATCGTATGGCGGCGATGTTCCGGGCGCTGTTCGGGTGGCGATGATGGCTGAGCAGGGTCAGCGAGCGCCGCTGCCGGTCTTCGATGAGGATGTCGTCGAAACTCCACCATGCGGCGTCCGGCGGCGTCTTTCGCTCTGCCGCCTGCTGGCCGCCGTCGAACCGGGATCGCGCGCCTTCCCGGCGTCGGCCGTCATCATATGACATGAATCCGAGCACGCCGGGCTCGTCACGCAGCCGGTCGTGCAGCAGCATGAGCGCGTCTTGGCCGGGGAGCAGCCGGTCCCGCCAGACATCGTCGTCTCCGCAGACGGCGAGGGTGCCTTCCATCACGTCATCGCCGTATTGCATGAGCCGATGGTAGGCGTGCAGTCCGAGCACCGAATACCGTCCGCCCCGCCCCGAGTGCAGGAGCGTCAGGGCCTGGCCATTGTCGAAATGCCGGATCAGCGAAGTCAGGGGATGGTACGGCAGCCGGATCATGCCGTTCCGCTCCCCGATGCCTCCGGGCATGCCTTCGAACGGGGATCCGGAGCCCATCATGCCTTCCTCGGTTGCGGCTTCCATGCGAAGTCGTGCAGCAGGTCGCTCACCCAGTCCATGACCTGATCGCCCGGCATCGGTTTGCCGCCGAGCGTGCCCGCGAACGGCGCGGGGATCAGGTATGTGTGCGTGACCGGCCGGTATTGCGCCCCGCGGTAGATGCGGTTGATGCGCATCTGCATCGATTCGGGCGGGTCGATCTTGCCGACGCGCACGTTCTTGCCCTGCGCGACGAGCTCCGATATGCCGAGTTCCCGCGCCTTCATGCGCAGGCGGGCCACGCCGAACAGCGTCTCGAACTCCTCCGGCAGTTTGCCGTAGCGATCCGTGAGTTCGTCGGCGAGTTCCTTGAGGTCCTCATCGGTGCGCGAAGCGGCCAGTTTCCGGTATGCTTCGAGCCGCAGCTTGTCGGAATCGATGTAGTCCACCGGGATGGACGCTTCGATGGGCAGGTCGATGGTGACCGCGACCGGCTCGGTCCGCTCCGGCTCCTTGTACTGTTCGACGGCTTCCGAGACCATGCGCACGTACAGGTCGAAGCCGACGCCCTCGATGTGCCCGGACTGTTCGTCGCCCAGCAGGTTGCCGGTGCCGCGCAGTTCGAGATCCTTCATGGCGACGTCGAAGCCGCTCCCGAGCGCCGTGTTCTGCGCGATGGTGGCGAGGCGGTCGTGCGACTGCTGGGTCATCGGCTTGGACGGGTCGTACAGGAAGTAGGCGTACGCGCGTTCGCGGCCACGGCCGACGCGCCCGCGCAGCTGGTGCAGCTGGGAGAGGCCGAACCGGTCGGCGTGGTCTACGATCAGCGTGTTCGCGTTGGAGATGTCGAGTCCGGTCTCGATGATCGTCGTGCATACGAGCACGTCGATGTCGCGATGCCAGAAGTCGCGGATTACGCCGTCGAGCTGCTTCTCCCCCATCTTGCCGTGAGCGATGCCGACTCGCGCCTCGGGGACGAGCTCGTGGATCTTCGCGGCCGTCTTCGCGATGTCCTGCACGCGGTTGTGCACGTAGAACACCTGTCCGCCGCGCAGCAGTTCGCGCCGGACCGCGGCCGTGACCTGAGCGTCCTCGTACGCGCCCACGTAGGTGAGCACGGGAAGCCGGTCCTCGGGCGGGGTGGCGAGCGTAGACATCTCGCGGATGCCGGTCACCGCCATCTCCAGCGTGCGCGGGATAGGCGTGGCGGACAGCGAGAGCACGTCCACATTGGTGCGCAGCGCCTTGAGCGTCTCCTTGTGCTCGACGCCGAACCGCTGCTCCTCGTCGATGATGACAAGGCCGAGATCCTTGAACTTGATCTTGGGGTTGAGCAGCTTGTGGGTGCCGATGACGACGTCGACGCCACCCGTCTCCAGTCCCTCGATGGTCTCGTTGATCTCCTTGGTCGTCTGGAAGCGGCTCATGGCCGCGACGGTGACCGGGAAGCCCTCGTACCGTTCGGTGAACGTCTCGTGATGCTGCTGCACGAGCAGCGTAGTCGGCACGAGGACGGCCACCTGCTTGCCGTCCTGTATGGCCTTGAACGCTGCTCTCACGGCGATCTCGGTCTTGCCGAAGCCGACGTCGCCGCAGATGAGGCGATCCATCGGCACTGGTTTCTCCATGTCGGACTTGACATCATCGATGGTGGTGAGCTGGTCCGTCGTCTCCTGATACGGGAACGCGTCCTCCAGCTCCTTCTGCCATGGCGTGTCGGGGCTGAACGCGAACCCCTTGGTGCGCTGCCTGGCAGAGTACAGCTTCACCAGGTCCTCGGCGATCTCGTGCACGTGCTTGCGCGCCTTCGCCTTGGTTGCGGCCCAGTCGGAGCCGCCGAGCTTGTTGAGCTTGGGGGCCTCCGCGCCGATGTATTTGCTGATCAGATCCAGCTGATCGGTGGGGATGAACAGCTTGTCGGCCGGGGCGCCGCGCTTGCTGGGCGCGTATTCGATGACAAGGTATTCGCGCGTGGTCTTGTTCGCCCCGGTGCCGATGGTGCGCTGCCGCATCTCCAGGAAACGGCCGATGCCGTGCTGCTCATGAACCACGTAGTCTCCGGCTTTGAGCTCCATCAGGTCGATTGCCTTGCGGCGGCGCTTGGGGGTCTTCGCCTGACCGGCCGCACTGGACCGTCCGGTCAGGTCGCGTTCGGTGAGCAGCGCGGTCTTCGCCGCCGTGTCGATGAACCCGTCGATGGCCTGGGAGCGGATGACGTCGAACGAGGCGATGCCGGTCTCGTTGATGGCTCGCTTCAATCGTGCGAGCGTGCCCTGCGCGGCCGCGGTGACGGTGACCTGGTACCCCGCGTCGATGAGCCCCTCGATGCCGGCCGCGGCCTTCGTCTCGTCACCGCGGTATTCGCCCGGGTTGCCGGCGGCGAGCTGCACGTGGTTCGGGCGGCAGGCGTCCACGCCGAAACTGGTGAGGCTCCACACGTCGTGGCTGGAGTATGCGAGCGAGTTGATGGTTTCCTCGTAGTCGAGGAAGCTGGCCTGGTCGAAGCTGATGGGAGCTCCGGCACCGTGCCCGGCCGCGGCGACATGCCAGCTGGCGGCGAGGAACTCGTTCGCGGTTTTCGAGAGGTCGTCCGCCGCGCGGCGCAGCTTTTCCGGGTCGGCGAGCATGATGACGGCATGCCTGTCGAGCATGCCGGTCACGGGTTCCATGTCGTCGATGAGCGCGGGCATCAGGGATTCCATGCCTTCGATGGGAATCGCGTTCGCGATGGACTCCAACATGTCGTCGGCATTCGGAATCTGCCCGATGAGCCGTTTCGCCCGGTCCCGCACGGCGTCGGTGAGCTGCAGTTCCCGGCAGGGTGTCGCCCAGATCGTGCGGACGCCCTCGCCGTAGGTGCGCTGGTCGGACGCGTGGAATTCTCGGATGGAGTCGATCTCGTCACCGAAGAACTCGATGCGCACCGGATGTGGCGCGGTTGGAGGAAAGACGTCGATGATGCCGCCGCGCACCGCGAACTCGCCACGGTCCATCACCAGGTCGACGCGCGTGTAGGCGTTCTCAACCAGTCGGCGCGACACGTCGTCGAGAGGCAGCTCCTCGCCTTGCGTGAAGACGAGCGGATCGACGTCGCCGAGCCCCTTGACAACGGGCTGGATCAGCGAACGCACCGGCATGACGAGTATGCGGATCGGTCCGAACATCGGATTGGTGTCGCTGGGGTGCGTGAGCCTGCGGAATACGGCCATGCGGCTCGCCACGGTGTCGGCACGGGGACTGAGCCGCTCGTGGGGCAGCGTCTCCCAGGCCTCCAGTTGTGCGATGTCGTTCGGGTCGCCGTCGTACCACGACCGCAGCGCGTTCACGGTGTCCTCGGCCTCGCGGCTGGAGGCCACGACCAGGACGACGGGGGTGTGTTCCGCCTGCGCTGCGGCGATGGCCGGGCGCAACCCGTCCGGGGTGCCCACGGTGATGATCGGGGCGATGTCCTTGCCGTCGGCGATGCTCATGCCGCCGCTGACGAGCCGATGGAATGCCGGATCCTCATCGAGCCGTTCGAGGATGCCGCACAGGGAGCCGTCGATCAGCGCGTTCTGGACGCGTGTGGCCGTGGCGGCGGACGCTTTGCCGCGCGCGCGTCCCTGCTCAGCGGCCATTGAACTTCTCCTGGGTGGCGGCGAGTCCGTCGAAGATGATGGTTTCGGCCGCGTCGGCGCCGTCTGCGAGGAATTCCGGCAGCTGCTTGCGCTGGTCGGGTCCGAAACCGCCGAGCACCCAGTTGACGGTGTTGTCGTGCGCGTGGGCTCCGCGCTGAGCGTGGCCGACGCCCATGCGCACGCGCGCGTACTTCGGGGTGCTCAGGGCTTTGTCGATTGATTTGATGCCGTTGTGCCCGCCGGCGGATCCGCCCGCCTTGACCTTTATGCGGCCGAATTCGAGATCCATGTCGTCATGGATGACGACGACGTGATCCGGCTGGATCTGATAGTACGCGCTGATCGAGGCGACCGCGTTGCCCGAGTCGTTCATGTAGGTCAGCGGCTTGGCGAGGAAGAACTTGACGTTGCGACCCTGCAGATTCATCGCGCCCTTGCCGAGCATCGCGAGCCCCTTGTGGTCGGAAAAGGCGACGGACCAGCGTTCGGCCAATATGTCGGCGGTCATGAAGCCCATGTTGTGACGGGTGCCCTCGTACTTCTTGCCGGGATTGCCCAGCCCCACGATCAGCCAGAAATCGGATGCCATGTGTTACTCTCCTGTCTTCAACCTTAAGGATTGTACCCCACCCGCCAACGCCTTGACCCAATAGCTCATGTCATGCAGCTTGCCGTCGAGCGCGCCCACCGCGGCGGGAAGCAGTCCGAACCGGATGAATCCGAACCGCCGCATGAGCGCGACGGAACCGGCGTTGTCGGCGTAGATGATCGCCGTGACATGCGTGAATCCGCGCTCTGCCGCGGCATCGATCAGCCATCGCACCATCATGGTGCCGAGTCCCTGGCGTTGGTGGTCGCCGGCGATGTAGTAGCTCAGTTCGGCGATGCCGTCGTATCCGGCCCGCTGATGGAATTTCGAAAGCGAGCCGAACCCCACGACGGCGCCTTCGGGACCTTCGATGACGACGACCGGATACTTGGCGCGTGGCCGATGGGAGTCGACCCACGCACGACGGCTTTCCAGAGACACCGGTTCAAGGTCGGCGGACGCTCTCCCACGGATCACCGCCTCGTTGTAGATGTCGGCGATGGCCGGAACGTCGGCGTCAACGGCCGCGCGGATGGTATAGGACATGTCTTCAAGCATAACAACCGCCCTGCCGGCGGGATAGGGCGGGTGAGACTGGTGTCAGCGGTGCATGATGCGCGATTCGCCTCGATCCGCCGACAGAAACGTGGACAACGGCCGCACAATCACGAAATGCGGGAGTTGTCCAGAACGAACACGATACAACTGCCGCAAAACAGCCCTTTGCAGCAGTTATCCAGCATAAAACCACGAAATTCCGGCCATCCGGGACATGCCCGCGTTATCGTTCGCAGGACAACGGCCGCAAAATCGCGAAACGCGGGAGTTGTCCCGGCCATCCGACCGAACGCGGTCAATGGACGTCGGCCGTGCCGCTTGCCGGCAACGCCGTCAGCGGAACGGCCGAAGCGTCACGAGGCGGTGTAGAAGTCGACGGCCTCCTCGATGCCACCGCTGAACATGGCTTTGCCCTTCTGGATGACGATGCCCCTGTGGCAGAACTCCTTCGCGGTGCCGGTCGAGTGGGTGACGAACAGCACGGTCACGTTCTCGTTGGCGATGATGCTGTTGACCCGCTCGCGGCACTTCTTCGCGAACTTGCGGTCGCCGACGGACAGCGCCTCGTCCACCACCAGGATGTCCGGGCGGATCGACGACACGAACGCGAAGCCCAGACGGGCGCGCATACCGCTCGAATACGTGCGCATCGGCTGGTCGATGTACTTGCCGAGTTCCGAGAACTCCACGATCTCGGGAATGAGCTCCTTGGACTCCTCTTTCGACAAACCCCACAGCTGGCAGCGCATGTCGATGTTCTCCATGCCCGACAGCTTCATGTCGAAGCCCGCGGAAAGCTCCAGCAGCGCGGACACGCGCCCGTGCACCTCGACGGTGCCGGACGTCGGGAAGCACACGCCGGTGATCATCTTGAGCGCCGTGGACTTGCCGGCGCCGTTGTCGCCGAGCAGCGCCAGGGATTCGCCGCGGTTCACGGTGAAACTCAGGTCATCGCTCGCGTTGACCGTATCGTGCGGAATGCGCTTGGAGAAGGTGGACAACAGGCGCAGCTTGTCGTTCTTGAACAGCTTGTACTGCTTGGTGACGTGGTCGAAGCGCACGGCGACGGGATTGCTCGCGTCCTCGTCGCGGATGACCGTGGCATCGCCCATTCGCGTGACATTCGATGGGAGCTTAGAGGACATCCGGCACCTCCATGTACAGACGGTGGTAGTTGTGCAACGCGAGCACGACGAAGATCAGCAGCACGAACAGGAACGGCAGGAACGACTCCCAATCCGTGAAGAACCATTTGTTGTAGATAAAGCAGTCACGCACCGACTGCACGACCCATGTGACCGGGTTGAAGGACGCCACCAGACGGGCGGTGCGCGGCCAGCCGCTGATGTCGAACAGGATGCCGGACAGCCAGAAGAACGGGGTGCCGAGCGTCTTGAGCAGGTTCGAGAAATCGCGCGATATCGCGCTCAAAGGCGACAAAGCCATGGACCACGCCACCCAGAACAGGAACATGAACACCATGACCAGCGGCAATTGCAGCATGTAGCGGCCAAGATGCACGCCGGTGAGCAGCGCCACCACGATGGTGAACGCCATCATGCACGCGAAGATGATGAGCAGCGACAGCGTGTAGAACGTGGAGATCAGCGACAGCGGGAATTTGATGCGGTTCACCAGATACGGGTATCGACGGTATACGTCACTGCCGGTAGTAATCATGTCGGACATGAAGAACCACGGGAACACACCGGCGGCGAGCCACAGCAGGAACGGCTTGCCGTTGACGTCGGACGAGCTGCGCAGACCGAATTTCAGTGCCACCCAGAAAACCAGGATGTACACGGCCGGTTTGGCGAACAGCCAGATCTTGCCGAGCGCGGCACCGCGGTACGTCTTCACCAGATCGATCTTCGCCAGATTCCAGACCTGCCGTCGCCAATGCCAGTTCTCGCCGACGACTTGCTTCAGTGTTGCAAACAATGTTCTTCCAAATCTGCTTGTCTTCTCATGGTCAGGTGCGGTCTCCCGCGAGGTCAGCCCATGTATGCGATGAGCTTGCGGTACATGTCTTCGAGACCTACCTGCGGCCTCCAGCCGAGCGCCTCAAGGCGTGACACGTCGAGTGGCAGGTGGTGCTCCGGCGGGTAGGGCGCGTTCGGGTCGACGTCGATGATGACGCGCGCGTCGCCCGTACCGAATTCGCGGTACACCATATCGGCCATCTCGCGGATTGACGAGTAGGTGGAGGGATTGGCCACGTTGTACGAGACGCCGTTCTCCCCCGCGACCAGCACGGTGAGGATGGCGGACACCGCGTCGGCGGTGTATGAGTACATTCGTGTGCTTTCGCCGGTCGTCTTCATGACGAAGTCCTTGCCGGCCACGGCGTTGCGTGCGAGCGCCGCGAACAGGCGGACGTCGTCGCGAGGGATGCCCGGGCCGAAGGTCTGCGCCAGGCGGACGGCCTTGACCGGCACCTGGTATTCGGAATGGTATGAGACGCACAGGTTTTCGGCGGCGCGCTTGCCTTCGGAGTAGCAGCTGCGCACCGAGCAGGGGTCGATGTAGCCGACGGCGCTCTCGTCAAGCAGGTGTTCCGTGCCGCGCTGCTTGTTGCCCATGCCGTAGATCTCCATGCTGGAGACGTAGACGAAGGAGGCCGCGCCGCGGCGTCGCGCCAGTTCCAGCATCGACCTGGTGCCGTCTACGATCGCGGAGAACGTCTCGACCGGATGGGACATGAAGAACGACGATGCGGTCGGACAGGCGGTGTGGATGACATAGTCCGCCGGCAGGTCGAGCGAGTCGACATCTTCGAGCGATCCCTGATGCAGCACGAGCCCGTCGTCGGCCGTGTACTGCCCCAGCATGGCCTGTGCCCTGGCCGGGTCTCGCACCAGCGCGTCCACGATGATGCCCGCCCCCGTCAAGCGGTTGCGTTCCAGCAGCGTGCGGGCGCACAGCGAGCCGATAAGGCCCGTGGCGCCGGTGACGAGCACATGCCGGCCGGCGAGCGCATCCCAGTCGATATCGAGATGCTGCGCCAGTGACGCATATTCCTCTTGCAGATCAAACATGATGGTCGTTGTCCTCCGTGTTCGTGTCACAGACCGAAGATCTGGGAGCTTTCCTCCGCGTCCATGATGGCGCGCATGATATAGAAGTCCGATGGCGTGGTGATCTTGATGTTCGAGCTGGCGCCTTCCACCTCGTACAGTTTGTGGCCGTAGTACGACATGAGGGACGCAGAGTCGATGAAGTCGCCGAGCCCTTCTTCCACGGCCTTGTGGTGTGCGTCATGCAGCTCGCCGAGGCGGAAGCACTGCGGGGCGCGGGCGAGCTGGCACTGTTTGCGGTCGATGATGTTGGTGATCACGCCGTCCTCGCTTTGCACGATGGTCTCGGTGGCGGGTACGACGGTGACGGCGCTGCCGTTCTTCTTCACACTGACGATGCAGTCGGTGATGGTCTGCTGGTCGATCAGCGGCCTGACGCCGTCATGAACGATGACGACCGAATCCGCGGGATACAGTCTGTTCGCCTTGTCGACGCCGTTGCGGATCGACTCCTGCCCGGATGAGCCGCCTGGCACGATCGCGGCGATCTTACCGACGCCGAACTTGGTGATGAGCTGTTCGAGAACGTCGATGTATTTCAGGCATACGACGACGACGATGGCGTCGATGTCGGGATGCTGATCGAACGCCTCAAGCGTGTAGATGATGATCGGTTTGCCGTGCACGAGCAGAAACTGCTTAGGCTTGGTTCGCGAATTCATGCGTTGGCCGGTGCCGCCCGCAAAAATGACAGCGATGTTCATGCCCTCTCCATTGTTATATGCGCTTTCGGGCTTGCGCCCCCGTTAACTCATACGTAGTCTATGTTCCAGACACGACTTATTTACCGAGCATTCACCTTTCTGTGGTATTCGGCACGCAGAGTGCACTAAGACGGATCACCATCAGTCCTTTCCAAACAGGCGCATGACCGCCCGCAGTGGCGCAGTGACCTTCCACGACTTCGAGTTACGGAGTTTCTGGACCTCGGCGCGAGATTTCTTGAGATCCGCTTCGAGCTTCTTTCGCTTCTCGGATAGTTTCTTGTTCTCAGTTTTCAAACGTTCGATATCAGGGTGTTCAAGAATACGCTCGGCGCCGATCTCGCAACCCAATACCATCTGGCCCACATAGGCGGCATAGTCATCGGCGTAATAGCGGACATCTTTCTCTTTGAAGACAGACAGCTTTGATTGCGCCTCACCCAGTGTACATCTTGTTCCATTCTTCCATGAATGTTATTCCCATCTCATTCATGGAAGAGAAATCCACCTGCAACTCTTGATCCTCAAATGCGATATTGCGTCCCTCTAGGTAGTCATGGAAGAAACGGTTCGGGCCGAACAGGAACGGGCCATCTATGTGAGGTACCGGCAGAGGGTTCAAATATAGAACAAAGGCATGTGAAACGAATACAGCCATTTTTTCGCCTGCTGGTGCATCAAGCCGCATATGTGCCCCTATACTCTTTGGCATTAAGTAAACGTTTCCCACGCAGCAGCCTGTGCTGAATCAGGTTGCACAGCCGTTTCAGGGGTATCGACAGCGCGATCGCGCCGATGATCACGACGGCCTCATAGCGCGGGTGCGTGGTCGGCAGGTCGTTGAGGTTCAGCATCTTGCGAATCATCACGTGAAGCAGATACAGTTCCAGCGAATACCGTCCGAACCAGCTCAGCACTTTTGATACCACGTCGTGAAGGCCTGCGAGCGCGGGCTTTCCCGCGCGGGCCATCACGTCCATGATGACGACGCCGCATATGCACAACAGCAGGTTCAACGCCGCGCGAAGGTACACCTTGACCAGAGGGACATCAACCAGCTGCATCGGGTAGAGCATGACGGCCACGGCCGTCAGGCATGCGGCGACCACGGGCATGGGCAATGGACGACGTTCATGCGAGAGCCTTCCCAGCAGCGCGCCGAAGATGAAGCACGGTATGCGGTTGACGATCAGATCGACGTTGTCGTAGAAAGACGGCGCGAATCTGTACAGCGCCACCGCGACCAGCACCGCGGCCGCACACAATGCCAACGTTCGCACCCAATGCCAACGTTCGCACCCATGCCGCGGCGACGTTCGGGTACCGTCCACGACGGCGAACACGAGCGGAAACAGCACATAGCAAATCAGGCACACCGCTATGTACCAGAACCACTTCACACCGTCCGTGAAAAACGTGACGAATGCGATGTCGGCGAGGAAACGCACCACTCCGGCATCCGAATGGACGAAGTCGAACCAGATCCACCCGACCAGCGCCACGGCGACGTACGGCACCAGCACGCGGGTCAGCCGCTTGCGGTAGAACGCCCCCGCGTCCGGGTTGCGCTTCCACGAGTAGTACAGGCCCAGCCCCGAGATCATCAGGAACATGTCGACGCCGGAACTGCCGATATAGTCGTAGAACACCTGAGCGGGACCGTTGAAATGGTCGGCCGCGTTCGACAGGTCCTCGGTGTAGTGGAACGCCATGATCAGCAGGATCTGCACGCCCATCAGCACGCCGCGGTATTTGGACAGCAGCTCGTATGATGGGCGCCCGGCACCGCGTGGTGCCGCGTGCCGGGCAGTCTCGCCGGAGCCACTGCCGGGCTCACCGGCGCCGGCGGCGGGCGCGACGGCCATGCTCGTTTTCCCCGGCACGCTCACTCCTCCTCGTCGGAGGCGGACTTGGTATCCTTGTCGGCGACCTTGGAATCCAGCAGTTCCTTTGCCTTCCTTTCGGACTTGGCCGACTTGTCGGACTGCCGGACCGGCACCGCGCCTCCCTTACCGGAGGCCTGTTTGCGCACACCCGGAACATCCTTGCCGTAGATAATAGTGTCGATGGCACGGTCGCTGGCGAGTCCGCTGCGCTCGGCGGCGCGGTCGATGGACGAGGGGTGAGGGGAAACCGTCTCATAATGGCGAGTCCTCAGCACGTCCAGGAACTCGTCGAACGTATCGCACACCACGCCCGGCGCCATCTCGTCGATGGACCGCTGCACACCGCGGATCAGCGAATACGCGGTCTTGTCGGGCACGAAGAACACTACCGGCTTCTTGAGCAACAGGTAGTCGTAGAAGCACGACGAATAGTCGGTCACCAGCACATCGGCGATGAAGAACAGCTTCGTCAGGCTCTCATCGGACAGGTCGAAGATGCGGTCGGCGTACTCGGCAGAGATATCCGGACGCTTGCGGATGAAATGATGCATCTCGAACACGAAATACGTGTCCGTCTCGACACACATGCGGTACAGACGATCCATGTCGATCTCGTCATACGGGTAATACGCGGTGCGCTGACCGGTGCCGCGGAACGTCGGAGCGAACACGATGACGCGTCCCTTGGCCGACCACGGGAACTTGTCGGCCATCTCCTCGCGGTATTCCTTCTCGACCTTCTCATCAAGGAAATGGTCGAGCCTGGGCATGCCTGTGGCGAGCAGCGCCTCCTCCTCGATGCCGAACACCTCGGAATAGATGCGACGCAGGTGCTCGTTGCCGACCAGCGCGTACGTGTATCGGCGGTGCGCGGAATTGTACGGATCCGGCGAGCCCTTGAGACCAAAACGGGCATAGCCGACCGACTTGAAACCGACGCCGGCATGCCAGATCTGCGTCAGCGTCACATCTTCACCGGGGTCGATGAAGTTGAATACAGGGGTGTAATCGTCGATGAAGACGTACCGGCTTCGGGCGATCTCGAACAGGTCGCGCAGCCAGGCGACGATGTTCTGCCTGCCCGCGAATACGTTGCGGTACCGGGCACGAATGTCGAAGCGCTTGTCCATGCCGCGCTCGATCATGCGGCTTTGCAACGCCTCCATATTCTCCGTCGGACCCTCGCCGTTCTCTTTGAGGAAGAGGATTCGATTGCGCTTGCGCGGCACCAGCTTGGTCATCACCGAGTACGTCGCCGCGAAAACGTCCTTCTGCATCTGGCGACGGCTGCGCTGACGGTGGCGCGGGGTCTTGTTGCGCTGGAAGAACTGCATGTGCAACGCGAGATAGATGAGACCGGCGCGATTCGTCTTGGGCACGAACACACCAGTATAGGCGTAGCTGTTCTTGCCGTAGCGGAACACGCGGTCGAGATTGTCAAGCCGCTCCAGCACCTCATCGTCGTAGGTGACTCCGCTGGTGACATAGGGGTGCCGGGCCACCAGTTCCAGACGCTCTTCGTCGGTGTACTGTGCGACCGCCTCATCATCGTCACGCAACTCCGGGGGCAGCAGGTGACGTACATCGTAGTCGACGCGCTGCGGCATGAGCGGGTATTCGGCGTACAGCGCCTGCAGACTGACGAGCGCCGACTCCTTGATTTTCTCGCAGATGATCCATTGGCCGCCGGGAAGCACCTCGCGCCCGTCCCCGAGCACCAGGTTCAGGCGGGCGCGGCGGACACCGCTCTCAAGCCCGACGATCTCGAACGGAACGAACTGGCAACGTCCCACGCAATACAGCCACGGCACACCACCATCCCGCGAGGAATAGTCAATCTCCAAGTAACTTGACCGCCAGCGGATTTGGTGAACATCCAGTGACATCCCCGGGCTCCTTTACGACACCTTGTCATTCATCTTCGGTTCCCCTTGTGGTAACCCATGTAATATATAGAGTTGCAGTTACGGTAGACCGGCTAACACACTAACCTGATGCTTCGGTAAGGGAGAACAAGAATGAAACGTCTTCTGATTAATGCAGTTCGGATGATGATGTTTCTTACATATAGGTTCTTCCGCGCGTTCCCGCGCAAGCGTAGGATTGTGTGCCTGAGTCGCGAGAGCGACCGACCGACCACCGATTTCCGGCTCATCCGCCATTATGTGAGACAGACGCATCCGGATTATTCCGTGGTGATCCTCGCCAAGAAGCTGCACAACCCGGTACGATACGGGTTCCATATGATCCGGCAGCTGTATTTCATCGCCACCAGCCAGGCGGTGCTGCTCGACACCTACGCCATCGTGGTAAGCCTGCTCGCCGGCTACATCGACGTGCCCGTCATCCAGATGTGGCATGCGCTCGGCAACATGAAGAAGTTCGGATACACCGCGTTGGGCTCCAAGGAAGGCCGGAAGTTCTCCACCGCCTCGCTGCTGAACATGCATCGCGGGTACACGTCCGTGCTCATCTCATCCAAATCGTTCATCAGCGATTACGCTCGCGGCTTCGACATCGACCCGTCCATCATCTACGAGGCGCCACTGCCCCGCACCGATCTGCTGATCAACAGCTCGTACCGGGCGCAGCAGCGCGAACGCATCATCCGCGAGTTCCCGGAACTCGGGCGCAAGCTCAACATCGTCTACTGCCCCACGTTCCGCAAAAAGACGCCCGCCAATCAGACTCAGGCGGCAGCAGCCCTCGCCGATGCCATCGATTACGACAAGTACAACCTGATCGTGAAATGCCATCCGTTGGACGACCTGCGTATCAACAATCCGCACGTGTTCCAGCACTATCCGAGCCAGTACGACATGCTGTTCGTCGCCGATTACGTCATCAGCGACTATTCGACCGTGATCTATGAGGCCGGACTGCTTGACCTGCCGGTGTTCCTCTATGCGTACGACTGGCCGGACTATTCGAAGAAACGCAGCCTGTACATCGACCCGAAGCGCGATATCCCGACGCTGTTCACGGATGATGCCGAGGCAATCGTGAGAGCCATCGAGCACGACGATTTCGACCATGCCGCCTATCAGGCGTTCATCCGTCGCAACGTGGCCATCCCCGAGCACGGCTCCTGCACGGCGCGCGTAGTCGAGCACGTATTCGATCTCATCGCCGCCCGCTAGTCAGGTTCCCCTTTCCCACTAGTCAGCTCCCTCCCTCCCGCGAAAGTTCCGTTTGAAGACCGCCGGATGGGACTTCCGCGAGAGAAGGTGTGGGGATGGTTACCGACCGACTGCCATCTAGCCCTCGCCTGTACCACACCATGCGATTTTTGAGGGTTTTGGGGCTGGTGTGGCCAAGGGTGATTCCGGGCTCATCCACCGATCATTGGAAAATGGCGGTTTTCACGACTCGCATTCTGCCACACCACATGATGTGAAGGCTCACATCGCATGGTGTGGCCTTCTGCTGTACCACACCATGCGATTTTGGGGTGTTTTTCGCCTAGTGTGGCACACGGGCTGGGAGCGAATCAGATGGTCAGGTGGGTAGAGCATGGCTGGGGGCCGTTCTGGGCCGAGAACCACCCCAGTCATGCTGTGCATGACAGCCCCCGCCAGCGGGGCAAGAAATAGTGAACGCCCCCGGCGTGGGGGCGTTCACAGTACTGGGGTTTTCTGGTTTGGCTCTTACTTGCCACCGTCGAGTTCGATGGCCTTGTTGAGGGCTTCTTCCAGTTGCTTCTGGGCTTCACCGTAGGCGGTCCAGTCGCCGTTCTTCATGGCGGACTGGGAGTCCTTCATCGCTTGGGCCGCATCCTTCAGCGCTTGCTGAAGCTCGGGGCTTTGGCTGCCGCCCTGCGAGGAGGAACCGTTCTGGTCCTTGCCCTCGTTCGTACCACTGCCATTCGCGTTGCCGTTGCTCTCGCTGCCATCACCGGATTCAGTGCCGTTCTGCCCGCCACTGTTCTGCCCGTCACCGCTTTGAGACGTGTTGCCGGAATTCTCGGCATCGCCCGCGGACGCACCCGAATTGCCGCCGAACACCTGGTCGAGCGCCTCGTCGAGCGTATCGGCGAATCCGACCTGGTCGCCGAACGCCACCAGCACCTTCTTGAGCAGCGGGAAGCTGGTCGATCCGCTGGACTGCACGTACACCGGCTGCACATACACCAGACCGCCACCCAGCGGCAGTGTCAGCAGGTTGCCTCGGTTGACCTTGGTGGAACCGGATTCGAGCAGGTTCAACTCCTTCGACACGTCCGCGTTCGCGTTGAAGTTGTTCTGCGCCTGCCCCGGTCCGGGAACGTTGGAGTCCTTGGGCAGCTCCTGCAATCGTATCGTGCCGTAGTTCGGCCCGATTACGCCCTTTTCGTTGCCCGCGTCGGAATCCACCGACAGGAAGCCGGTGAGGATTTCTCGCGTGGACGTGCCGGCGGGGATGTACGAGGAGGTCAGCGAGAACACCGGCTTCTTCGACCCGCCGGTCTGCAATGACAGGTAATACGGGGGCTGCGGAACGCCTTGCTGCTGCGCCGTGGCCGATTCGGTGGGATCCACCGGCGTCTGCCAGAAATCCTCGCCGGAGAAGAACTGGCCTGCGGACGACACATGGTATTTCGCGAGCAGCTCGCGCTGTACCTTGAACAGGTTCTCCGGGTAACGCAGGTGGCTCATCAGGTCGCCGGATATCTCGGAGATCGGGTGGTACTGTCCGGGGAAGATCTTCTCCCATGCCTTGAGCACCGGATCGTTGGCATCCCAGGCGTACAGTTCGACGGAGCCATCGTACGCATCGACGGTTGCCTTGACCGAGTTGCGGATGTAGTTGGCCTTCTGCGAACCCAACGCCTGGATCGTGTTCGACGTCTTGGTGGTGGAATCCTGCGTGACGCTTCCCAGATCGGTCATCTGCGAATACGGGTAGGCGTCCGACGTGGTGTAGCCGTCGACGATCCACTTGACCCGTCCGTCCACCACCGCCGGGTACACGCGGCCGTCCAGCGTCAGGTACGGGGCGACCTTGGCGACGCGCTCCTTGGGGGAACGGTCGTACAGGATCTGCGAGTCGGAGGTGACACGGTCGGAGAACAGGATCTGATCGGATCCGAACCGGACCGCGTACAAAAGCCGCGAGAAGATGTTGCCCACCGAGGGGCCGCCATCGCCGTCAAACGTATTGGTCGCGCCCTGCGATCCGGTCGGATAGTCGAACTCCCACGAATCCATGCCCTTCGGAGCCCCGACAATCGAGTATTCGGGGGCGTTCGGGGAGAAGTAGATGCGCGGCTCGTACTTCTGCGATTCGGTGAGCTTGCCCTGGGTGGGGATGCTGGATTCGAAGAACTGCGGCTGCCCGTCCGCCGCCACCTTGTTGCCGTATGCGGCCACGACACCGTACCCATGCGTATACACGGTGTGGTCGTTGACCCAGTTGCGGTTGTCGTTGCCTTCCAGATCCAGTTCTCGGGCGGCGATCACCGTGTCCTGGCTGACGCCGTCGATGTCGTACTTGTCGACGGCCAGCGTGTCGGCGAACGTGTAGTACTGCTTCGACTGCTGCAGCTGCTTGAACGTGGGGCTGACGACCTGTGGGTCGAGCAGTCGGATCTGCGCGGTGGATTCGGCCTCGGACGACAGCGCTCCGGACTTGCCCTTGGTGGTAGCCTTGTACTGTTCGACCTTCACCTTGTCGAGCCCGTACGCCTGCTGCGTGGCGTTGATGTTGCGCTGGATATAGGTGGATTCCATCTCCTGCGCGTTCGGGTTCACCTTGAACCGCTGCAGCAGCATCGGCCATGCGACGGTGAGCACCAGCGAGACGACCAGCGCGGCGGCGATCGCAATCACCGGCGTACGCCACGCCTTGAGAGCCGCGGCGGCGCGGACACTCGGCTTGGCGGCGCCTTCCAACGCATGGGAGCGCATCAGCCACACGCCGAGGAACACACCGAGCATCGCGGTGATGGCCGCCATGATGAACGTGACCGGAATGGTCGCGTGCACGGTGGTGTATGCGGCGCCGGTGATGCGGTCGCCCTGCTGGGTCAGATGCGTGAACACGCCGATCACCTGGCGCGCGGACCAGGCCAGCATGTTGAGGATCAGCCAGATGCCGATCTGGCGACGGGCGCGCTTGGTCACAGCGAGCACTCCGCGACCATGCACCGGCATGGTGAAGCGGATGCCGCCCATCATCGCATGCGTGACGACGGAGAACACAATGCCCATCAGCAGCAGCATCGATACGGCCGACATCACCAGCCGCAAACCGGGCAGCACAAACACATAGAACCCGTTGTCGATGCCGAACTGCGGATCGGCAGTGCCGAAGCTCTGCGCGTTGAACATCAGCAGGATCTCAGACCAGTTCGAGTTGAACTGCGAGCCGAACATCACGCCCACGACCAGCGACACGACCACGGCGGCGCGACGCGCGGTCTTGGAACTGAACGACTTGCCCACTTCGATGACGTCGTCCTTGATGCGGAACGTCGAGCCGTCGGACGAATCGGGGCGAGCGCGGATAGCCAGCCAAGCGGACACATAGCTGACCAAGGCCATCAACAACGCATACGCCGCCCACAGGCCGAACTTGACACCCAGCTGGGTCCACACCACGTTCTGAAAACCGAGCTGTCCGTACCACATCAGGTCCGTGATGAACTGCGACAGGCCGAAGAACAGGCCGACGACGACAACCAGCGCCAGCACGACGCCGATCAGAATCTTCGTCCCCTTGCTGGGCCCGTTCGGCAACGGTCGGGGCGTGAGCCTCGGCACGCCGCGCTTCGGCGGCTCCCCCTTGCCGGCGGATGGCGTCTCGCCATGATCGTCGCCATCCGCCTGCACGTCGACGATCACCGGATCGTCATCGGTCGCACCGGAGTCCCGACGTGGCCCGCGTGGCCCGTCGCCGGGATCGAACATACCCAACATATCAAAAAAAGACATGATACAAGCCTATCGAAAGGCTAGGAAAGCTGGTCATGCTCTGAGCTGAGAACACAGCCGTCGTACAACCGTTTCACAACCACTACACATGATGGCCTACGCTAGTGCATATGAGGATGCAGCAGATCAAACACGGCGGCAGGAGGCCGCGCCCCAGTTCAGCCCCCACCATCATCGCGGCCATGCTCTGCGTGGTGGCCCTTGTGGCGGCAGGCACGGCATGGTGGATGCTGCGCCCCCAGCAAAAAGACACGCTCGAACATCTCGCGCAGCCACAGTCCTCCTCTTCGACGCTGAACCGCGACAAGGCCCCCACACCGAAATCTCAGGAGCATCAGAAGGCAGCCGATGACTCCCCCGCGGCCAAGGCGAGCCGCGCCATCGCCACGATGAGTCTCGACGAACGGGCCGGGCAGCTCATCATGGCACCGATGTTCGCAGGCGGCAATCCAGCCGATCTCAGCGCCCTCATCAGCACACGCCATGTCGGTTCCGTAGTGCTCATCGGCAACTGGAACAACGGCACAGCCGCAGCCAAGACCGCCGCTGACGCGCTGCAAAGCTATGCTCCGAGCGGCAACCAGCTGATCGTCTCCACCGATCAGGAAGGCGGCCAGGTGCAGCATCTCAAGGGCAGTGGATTCGACACGATGCCGTCCGCGGTGGCGCAGGGCCAGATGAGCGCTGACACGCTGCGCTCCTCCGCAAAGACCTGGGGCGGCCAGCTCAAGCAAGCCGGCATCAACGTCGACCTGGCCCCGGTATTGGGGACGGTGCAGGTCAAGCGTTCCTCAAACGCTCCGATTGGCGCGCTGAACCGCGATTTCGGTTTGGATTCCAACGGAAACGCGCAGCACGGCATCGCGTTCGTCGAAGGCATGCGCGACGCGGGCGTCGGCGCGACCGTCAAGCACTACCCCGGTTTGGGCGCGGTGACCGGCAATACCGATTTCACGACCGAAGGCATCCTCGACACCACGACCACGCTTGATGACGAGGAGATAGGCGCGTTCAACACCACGATCAAGCAGGCGAAGCCGGCTATGGTGATGATGTCGCTGGCGACCTACCAGCGCATCGACTCGTCGGCGCCCGCCGCGTTCTCCAGCAAGATCATCGACGGCACGCTGCGCGGCAGCGTCGGCTATGACGGCGTGGTGATCTCAGACTCCCTTTCGGCCGCGGCGGTCAGCGGCATAGCGACCAAGGACCTGGGCGTGCGTCTGGTGGACGCCGGCGGCGATTTGGCGTGCATAGGCGATACGTCATATGTGACGCCGATTCTTGACGGTATCATCGCCCGTGCGCAGTCCGACCCGGCCTTCGCGAAGAAGGTGACGGCCTCCGCGACGCGCGTGATGACCCTGAAATACCAGATGGGACTGGCGAAGTGACACGGGATTAGGCTACCGGTTCTTGAAGTAGCGGAACAGCTGCGTCTGTCGGATCACCGATCCCGTCAACAGCGAGGAGACGAGCACTCCGGCCAGCAACACGAGCGGCGTACGAACGGCGGCCAGCAACACGGCAAGAGGGTCGGACTGCGACATGCGCAGCGCGTACGCGGAGAGCAGCGCGCATGTCGCGAGCGTGCCGACTCCTGCCCAGATCAGTGATTCCAGTTCGATACCGAGCAGCTGCGCGCCCTTAGATTCGCCCGAGTGCAACGCGCCTGCATATTCGAGCCGGCGGCGGCGTACCGAAATCACGCCTAGCAGCAGGCCGACCGCCAGTCCAAGATACGGCATCCAACGGGTCACACGGGTCAGATAGCCCTTCTGCGCGTCATAATGCGCATCGAACCCCTTGTTAAGAGCGGTCACACCGGGACGCATCTCCGATTTCGGGTTCTTCGTGGCGGTGGACAGCAGCAGCTCGTCCATCTGGTCGCTTTGCGGCCACTGCTTTGCCCAGCATTCCTGGAACACGCCGCCGCTCGATGCCGCCGGTGCGATCATCGCATAGGCGAACCGCATGTCCCTGCCGTCATTCGGCCAATCGAACACGCCCGCCACGGTGACCGTGCCATGATTCGTCTGCATGCGGCTGCCCTTGACGAGACCGAAATCATGGGAGACGTCGGATGACACCCACACGCCGGACGAGTCCGGAACCTCCTGCGGGTCTTCGGCGGTGATGAGCCGCATCATGCCCGCGGTCACCTCATATGATGACAGTTCGATGCCTTTCGTTGCCAGCGGCACGACCTGCGGGCCGGACCGCATCGCCCCGGAAATGAACGACGGGTCGCCATGGTCGGAGAGCCGGTCGCAGGCGAGTCCGTCGACATTGCCGCCGACCACGGTTTTCACGTCGGCGAATGCGCGGATGCGCACCGCGGCTTCGGTTTCCAACCTCATGACCGACATCGCCTCGTATCCTCCGAGCAGGGTGCCGGCGAACAGCACGGCGAGGAACATGACGAGAGCATGCGCGGTGCCCGAGGCGATGTTGCGCAGCGTCTCCGAGATGATGGATCCCAGTCTCATGAGCGCACCTCCGATCCATTTTCGGCGATGTCAGTTGAGTCGGTGGGACCACCCCCATCCGCTTCGCGGGAGCCCCCGCCAGCGGGGGCGGGATCGGTAGGCTCGGCGGGTTCGTTTCCGCCAGCGGGGGCAAAACCGGAGTCCTCGTTATCGCCGGGGGCGTAGTCGGCCAGGTCGATGACGCGACCGCAGGCGTCGCGCGTGTCCGGGTCATGGGTGGCGACCAGCACGATCATGCCCTGTCCGGCCAGGTTCCCGAGCACGTGGCTCACCGAGTGCGCGGTGCGCGTATCCAATTGTGCAGTCGGCTCGTCCACGAGCAGCATGTCAGGTCTGGAGCATACTGCACGGGCCAGCATGAGCCGCTGCGCCTCGCCGCCCGACAGTTCGCCGAACCGCCGGTCGGCCGCATACTCCAAGTCGAACAGCCCCATGGCCTCCAACGCCTGCGGCTCCGCTTCGCGCCGGCGCAGCCCCTTGGCCAGCAGCGGGAACACGACATGGTCCAGAGCCGTTCGCCCGGGCACGCCGTACGGGTTCTGAAACACCCAGCCTACACGTTCCACGTTCTTGCGTTCCACCGTGCCATGGTACGGCTTCTCCCATCCGGCAAGAATCGACAGCAGCGTCGACTTGCCGCATCCGGATGGCCCGCATATCGCCACGGTCTGGCCGGGTATCGCTGTGAAATCCAGATGTTCGAACAACACGTCCGTTCCGGGGAACCTATGCGCCAAATCATGTACGCTCACCGATCGCTCCGGCTGCGGCGCGGCACCGACTCCGGCACCGGCGTATACATCTTCCCCCGTCATCATCGGCAGCTTTCGCCGGTCAAACCACTGCCTATCTCAACCGAGGTGATAGCCGCGGCATCGGCGCCTTGGGGCTCGACGAGACTCGCCCCGAGCTCGGATCCGACAATTGACACCTTGATGGTCCTGCCACCCGAGACGATGCACCCCTTGCTGCCGTTGACGCCGATCACCGACGCGGCCGGCACGCGCAACGCCTGCACCGGATTCACAAGCTGCACGCTGGCTTCCAGACCTGTGGCGAGCATGTCGCTGGTGAGTGACTGGAATTCCTGTGTGGCGGCGACTTTGGCGCAGAACTCGGCGTCATCCACTTCGGTGGTGCCGGCTTTCAGCGTGGCGGTCTGCCCGATCAGGGTGACCGTCCGGTCGAGTTCCGACGGCTGCCCGTTCTGGATGGAGAATTTCGTGACACTGCCGGGCACCTTCCCAACGACGCTTCCCCCGGCCACGGTCGCCCCGACAGTGCCGGCCCATTCGTTGACCCGCACGCTCGCGGCAGGTATCCACAGCACGTCGGTCAGCGGCAATGAACCGTCCGACGTGTTGCCGGCGGCGCTCATGAGCTGCTTCACTCCTTGAGACGTGATCCATGTATATGTGGTGGATTTCGCCGAGGCCGGCAATCCGAGGCGTGCGAGTTCGTTGTTGAGTGCGAGCACGTCGTCGCCTTTGTCCCCGGTGGCGAGGTCGCGGTACATCGGCGTGGCTGTCGCCAGTGCCACCACCGAGACTCCGTTGACCTTCATCGCGGTCTTGCCAGAGGTCAATCCCTGCGATGACATGTCCTCCGTCACTGTGCCGGAGGCGTTGCCGACCAGTTCGCGCGTTTGAGAGACCGTGGGAATCATGGTGACCTGGGTGGCTCCCGTGTACTCCTGCACTCCGGCCGGCGCGCTCGTGATCTCCTTGGCGGAGCCGAGCAGTGCGGGTGCCCGGTCGGGCAGCCACAAAGCGCATGCCCCGACCGTCAGCGACACCGCGACCACCACGGCCAGCAGCAGCCATATCACAGATATACGTCCGCTATTGCGGGTCTTGGAGATGCTGCCATTGCCGACTGTTTTGCCGTTTTTGCCGCGATTACGCCGTTTTTTCATCCTCGACCGCCTTTGGTTCGATGATCCCGTTCACCCCTCATATGATGCTATGAAGTCCATTCATAGCAGGCCCTCCCATCGAATCTACGGATGCTACGACATACCGAAGGACCCTGGATGCCTTCCGATGACATATCAAGAAGCAGCAGATCCGGCTTGAGCTCATGCTCCTTGCATGATTTGATTGCTCTCAACCCCTCAGTCGTCGACCAGATAACATCGTTTGAGGTAGGCGATCAGCAAACAGCGAGACTACAGACTCCAAGGCGCGCTCGTCATTGTCGACGATGGCGACTCTGGCATCGGCGCAATAGCCGGTCAAATGATCCGATTCGGAGTATGTGTTCATTCCCTTTATTGTTCACCGCACCACCAAAAGAGCCACGGCGGGCAACCGAAAAACGCCGCCGGCTACCGGAACGGAGGGCACCGCATCGTCGCAGCACACCGGTGGCATACCCGTTTCGGGTATGCCACCCAACCTGTTCCCAGGGAAACGGAGGCAGCTGCCGGCCTTACTCGCCGAGCTTGGCGAGCAGCAGGGCCTCCGCGAGGATGTTGTTCTTCAAGCCGGGCAGCGAGATCGACTCGTTGGGGCTGTGTGCGTTGGCCTTCGGATCCTCCGGGCCGGTGACGAGCACCTGCGCGGACGGGAAGATGCGCTGCAGCTCAGGGATGAACGGGATCGAGCCACCCTCGCCCTTGTTGATCGGCGCCACGCCGAACGCCTCCTCCATGGCCGCGAGTGCATCCTTGGTGGCGACCGCGTTCGGGTCCATCGCCCAGCCCATGCCGTTCTCCAACTTGGTGACCTTCACCTCGGCGCCGAACGGGGCGTGTGCCTGCAGGAACGCGGCAAGCGCGTCCTGCGCCTCCTGCGGGTGCTGGCTCGGCGCGGTGCGCAGGGACAGGCGGAACGTGGTCTCGGGGCTGACCACGTTGAATGAGCCCTCGACCGGATGCGCGTCGAAGCCGATCACGGTCACGCTCGGCTTGGTCCACAGCCTGGAAGCGAGCGAACCGGTGCCGGCGAGACGATAGGAGTCGACGATGCCGGCGTCCTCGCGCACGGTGGCCTCGTCAAGGTCGCGCTGCAGGCCACCGACCGGCTCCTGCGCGGCCACGCCCGGCACAGCAAGGTCGCCGTTGGCGTCGTACATCGAGGCGATGAGCATCGCGGCGAGCGTGTTCGCATCGAGGATGGGGCCGCCGTACTGGCCGGAGTGCACCGGATGGTGCAGCACCTTGACGTTCACGTCCACACAGGTGTTGCCGCGCAGCGACGTGGTCAGCGACGGAATCTCGGCAGACCAGTTGCCCGAGTCGGCCACGACGATCACGTCGGACGCAAACTCGTCGCGATGATCCTCGATGAACGGGATGAAGCTCGGCGAGCCCATCTCCTCCTCGCCCTCGACGAACACCTTGATGTTGACCTTGAGATCGTCGCCGAGCGCCTTCATCGCGCCCGAGTGAATCGCTATGCCGCCGCCGTCATCCGCCGAGCCGCGGCCGTACAGGCGCGTGCCGACCTCGGTGGCGACGAACGGATCAGTGTCCCATGCGGACGGATCCGGCACAGGCTGCACGTCGTGGTGCGCGTACAGCAGCACGGTGGGGGCCTGCGGGTCGACGATCTTCGAGCCGATGACCTCCCATGCACCGGGCGTGCCATCCGGGTTGCGCGATTGGACGACCTTCGCGTCGATGCCGACCTGGCGCAGCTCGTCCGCTACGAATTCGGCGGACCGCTTCATATGCTCGGCGGTGATGCCCTCGGCGGAAATCGACTTCAGCGCGACCTTACGGCCCAGCAGATCGACGACGCGGCCGAAATCGGCTTCGACCCGCGCGCGCAGCTCGTCGGAAAACACTGCGGTCATGATGCTCCTTACTGTTGCGTTCGTCATCATCCATCCCGCCGGCACGAACCGGCCGGCCTGGAACAGATGGTCATATCAGCTGCCATTGTAACCGGTTCGTCCGGCTTTCCAGCGTCGAGGCGTGGCCGTATTCTGACGGATTATGACATGGAACCCTTTCAAGAAGGACAAGGCCCAGGAGCCGGTCGAAGAGGAATCGCCCGCCAAGACCGTCGGGAAAGGCCGTCCGACTCCCAAGATGAAGCAGGCGCAGGCGCGTAACCTGCGTCCTCTGGTGCCGCCGGACCGCAAGGCCAGCGCCAAGGCCGCGAAGGAGCGGATCCGCAAGCGCGAGGACGAAGAGTATGAGGCGATGCGCACCGGCGACATCAACCGCATGCCGAAGGCCGAACGGTTGCCGTGGCGCGTGTACATCCGCGACTACGTCGACGCGCGCCGCAACCTCGGCGAGTTCTTCATCCCGGTTGCGTTCGTCATGCTGCTCGGCTCGATTCTCGTCACCACCATCGCGCCGCAGCTGTCGGTCCCGATGATGATTCTGCTGTACGTGTACCTGATTGCCGTGATCATCGACGTGGCTGTCATGTGGCGCAAGCTGAAGAAGAAGCTCATCGAGAAGTATGGCGAGGCATCCGTTGCCAAGGGCTCGCGCTCCGCATCGTATGCCTGGAGCCGCGCGATTCAGGTGCGCCGCTGGCGTCTGCCCAAACCGCGCAGCCCCAAGCGCGGCAACTGGCCGAAGTGACAGTCGCCCTGCTGCTTTCCTGACGGCGCTCCCGATAGTGGGAGCGCCGTTTTTTGTATGCCCTAGGCTGCGTGAAACCACCCCAGTCTCGCTGCGCTCGACAGCCCCGCCGCCAGCGAGGGCAAGACAGCACCCACCTTGCTCGCTCTTGGCCTACGAACAGCCCTGCTATTTGCTCCACAGCTCAGCCCGCCGGCGGGCGTAAGGTATTACGATGGGGATGGTCTTGGTACGAGCACAAAGGAGTCGAACATGAGTGAAGCTTTTGACATCGCGATAATCGGCGGTGGACCCGGCGGATATTCCACAGCTTTGCGGGCGGCCGAGCTCGGCAAACGCGTGGCCATGATCGAACGCGACGCAACGCTCGGCGGAACCTGCCTCAACCGCGGGTGCATCCCGTCGAAGGCGCTGATCAGCGCCACCCACGCAATCGACTCCATCCGGCACGCCGGCGAACTGGGCATCTCCGCCACCATCAACGGCATCGACTACGGGACGCTGCACGATTACAAGAAGCGCATCGTCGACACGATGACGCAAGGGCTGGCAGGTCTGCTCGCCCATCGGGGCGTCACCGTGTTCCGGGGCGTCGCCTCGATCACCGGCGCGGCACGTCCCATCACCGTGCACATCGCCGCACCTGCTGACGGGCAGGACGTACAACGGTCCGTGCGCTCGGACGTGCCGGAAGACATCGGCCCGTCCTACGACATCACCGCTCAAGACGTGGTGCTCGCCATGGGATCCGTCCCGCGGCAGCTGCCCGGCGAGCCGTTCCGTGGCGCGATCATCGATTCGACGCGGGCGATGTCGATGGCGATGCCGCACAACGCGGTCATCATCGGCGCGGGCGCGATCGCCGCCGAATTCGCCTCCATGTGGAACGCCGCCGGATGCAAGGTCACGATGCTTATCCGCAAGGACCGTGTGCTCTCTGGATGGGATCGCCGCGCCGGCGTGACCCTGACGCGTGAGCTCAAACGACACGGCATCGACGTCATCGACCGCTCGACGGTGACCCACATCGACACCGGCGTCAACATGGGAGCCCTCGTGCACTACACCAGCGCCAAGGACGGCGGCTCCACCGAGCACATCGCCGAAGGCGAATTCGTGCTCGTCGCGATCGGGCGGGATCCGCTGACCTCCGACGGTTGGATACGTGACGCCGGCGTGACCGTCGACGACCATGGATTCATCACGACCGACGGATACGGCCGCACGCCGGTCGCAGGCATATGGGCCGTCGGCGACATCACCGAAGGGCACGCGCTCGCTCACCGCGCGTTCGAGCAGGGCATCATCGCCGCGGAATCCATCGCCGGACTCGATCCAAAGCCGCTCGATGAGGACACCATCCCGCAGATCGTGTTCTCGAACCCCGAGGCCGCCAGCGTCGGACTGACCGCGACCGACGCGAAACAGCGCGACGACCTCTCCGATATCAAGGAGACCGTGTACCCGATGATGTCCAACGCCCGCATGATGATGAGCGACTCCGGCGGATCTCTGTCGCTCGTCAGCGGCATCCGCGCGCAACAGCCCGGCGTCAGGGTCGTGCTCGGCGTGCACATGGTCGCGCCCGTCGCATCCGACATCATCGCGGAAGCGGAACAGCTCGTCGGCAACCACACCCCGCTTTCCGACGCCGCGCGTCTCATCCATCCCCATCCCACCTTCAGCGAGACGCTGGGCGAGACGCTGCTCAAAGCCGACGACCGGCCGCTGCACACCCGATAAAGACACCACGAAACGAGCGACGCGGCGGCTCATGGTCGGCAGAAGGGCACATCTGCTGGTAAACTTGTCGCTCAGTGTGTTCACCCTAGACCAAGCGAGGAAGTTGATGGCAGGCAAGGACGAGAAGACCAAGCAGACGAAGCCCAAGAAGCAGGGCACGATCAAACAGATCATAACGATCTTCAAGTACACGCACAAGGAAGACAAGATGCTTCCGGCGCTGATCGCCGGCGCGTTCCTCGTGCCCGTGATCGTGTTCGTCATCCTCGGCATCATATTCCGTTGGACGGTGCTGACGTGGGTGTTCCTCATGCTCATCGCCATCATGCTCGGCATGCTGCTGTCGACCATCGTGCTCACCCGCCGCGCCGACATGGTCGGATACAAGCAGCTCGACGGCAAGACCGGCGCGGCCATCAGCGTGCTGCGCAACATCAACAAGGCCGGCTTCAACTTCCCCGAGCAGCCGGTGTGGGTGGATCCGCGCACCAAGGACGCCATTTGGCGCGGCACCGGATACAACGGCATCTACCTGCTCGGTGAAGGCGATTACGATCGCGTCAAGCGCGCGATGGACCGCCAGGAGCAGTCCATCAAGAGCGTCACCGCCGGCTCGCAGATCCCCGTGTACCGTGTGATGGTCGGCAACGGCCAGGGTCAGGTGCCGCTGAAGAAGCTGCGTAGCAACATCATCCGCCGCAAGGCGTACCGCCCGACGCACCACAAGAACGCTCTCCTGGCGAAGATCCACCCGCGCGAGCGTTTCATCCTCACCAAGGCCGAGCTGGAGAAACTGAACGCCCGTCTGCGCACATTGCAGACCAAGAACGGCATGGGCATCCCCAAGGGCATCGATCCCACGCGCATGCAGCACGTCAGCCGCCGCGCGATGCGAGGCCGCTGATCTTCGGCGGGCAACCTCACGCCGAACCGGCATCATTCATACATCGGGAAAGCCCCCGCGGGACATCGCCGCGGGGGCTTTCCCATATCCGGCCGGGTCCCGACCGACAACCGTCAGACCGTCCACTACTTGAAACGCGACACTGAGACGCGACGAATTTCATAAATCCCAAAACATTGGAAAAACGCGGATTACACCGCCTGTTGCCCATCTCGAAACATAATCGTAACCCAATTGACGAGCGCGTGAAACTCACATTTCTAGACTTGTCGATTGTAAGTTCTCAAACAAGTTCTCAAGAACAAAGGAGCGATTGTGGCAGAGAATAAGATTTTCGCCCACACGCCTGAAGAGGTCGAAGCACTGATCAACAAGGAAGGCATCGAGTACGTCTCCGTGCGTTTCACCGATCTGATCGGCGTTCAGCAGCACTTCACCGTCCCGGCCAGCGAATTCATTGACAACGCCTTCACCGACGGCATGCCGTTCGATGGTTCGTCCGTGCAGGGTTTCCAGGCCATCAACGAGTCCGACATGAAGCTGATCCCGGATGTCACGACCGCCTTCGTCGACCCGTTCCGCAAGCACAAGACCCTCGACGTGGCCTTCTCCATCGTCGACCCGCTGACTGACGAGCCGTACTCCCGCGACCCGCGCCAGGTCGCCGGCAAGGCCGAAGCCTACCTGAAGTCCACCGGCATCGCCGACACCGCTTCCTTCGCTCCCGAAGCCGAGTTCTTCATCTTCGACAAGGTGCGCTACGAGAACTCCATGCAGCGCTCCTTCTACGAGGTCGACACCATTGAGGCTCCGTGGAACTCCGGCGTCGACACCGAAGAGGACGGCACCCCGAACATCGGCTTCAAGAACCGCATCAAGAAGGGCTACTTCCCGGTTCCGCCGTGCGACCACTACCAGGACCTGCGCGACGACATGGTCGCCAACCTGCAGAAGGTCGGCCTGCAGCTGGAGCGCTCCCACCACGAGGTGGCCGGCGCCGGTCAGCAGGAGATCAACTACCGCTTCAACACCCTGCAGCACGCTGGCGACGACCTGATGAAGTACAAGTACGTCGTCCACGAGACCGCAGCGCTCGCCGGCAAGGCCGTGACCTTCATGCCCAAGCCGATCGCAGGCGACAACGGTACCGGCATGCACTGCCACCAGTCCCTGTGGAAGGACGGCAAGCCGCTGTTCTACGATGAGA
>OCPU01000421.1_pt1 | contig 44648 bp, 33 predicted proteins | sample 1538661 | NCBI WGS metagenome assembly OCPU01 (sample SAMN04571716, study PRJEB22368) | human gut metagenome | biome: human gut; material: stool | host: Homo sapiens | place: Luxembourg | collected 2012-10-19
CCGGCGGGCCGCGACCTCTGCCGCGATCCGTTCGTACTGGGCGACGGAATCCTTGAATTTCAGAGCGCTCTTTGCCATTTTAAACGATTTCTTTGGTGATGCGCAACACGTTTTCCGTGCCGGGCGTAAGGCGGTAGCGGTCGTCGATGCGGCGTCCGACGAGCCAGACGATCTCGTCGCCCGACAGCAGCACGAACTGCCGCTGCTTCTCGGCCACGGAGACCTTGGCGTCGACGAGGAAGTCCGACACCTTTTTGCGGCCCGTCATGCCGAACGGCACGAACCAGTCGCCGTCGCGCCAGCGGCGCAGCGTGAGCGGGAATTGCAGGCGGTCGGCGTCTATCTGCGCGATATTCTCGGGAACGCCGAAATTCTTGATCGTGTCGATGTCGCAGTATTCGTAGTAGAGGACCGAGTTGCCGCAGTAGCTGCGCGGGGCGCCTTTGCGCACCGTCGTCAGACACGCGTCGTCGGGGGCTATCGGCGCTATGACGATCTTTCCGCGGTCGATCGAGGCCACCCTTTCGCGGGCGTAGAACCGCCGTCCCGTGGCGTCCTGTTCGAGCGAGTGGCACAGTGCGTCGATCACGTCGCCCTTGAATCCGTAGCCTGAACTCAACAGTTCGTAGATCACGAATCCCTGCGGAAAGGCCGGATCGAGGCGGTCGAGATGGATCGTGTCGATCCCCGTGTCCGAGGTGACGGCTTCCGAGCGGATGCGTTCGATGCCGTGGTTGATGAACAGCTGGGCGTCGGTCAGGCGCGCGAGGTTGCGGCTCATCAGGCTCGTGAACTTGGGGTTGATTTCGCGGATGCGGGGGATCAGCCCCAGCCGGATCTTGTTGCGCAGGTATTTGGTCGACCGGTTCGACGAATCCTCCCGGAAGGGGATGTGGTTCTGGACGGCGTATTCGAGAATTTCCTTGCGCGACGCGAACAGCAGCGGGCGGATCACCTTTCCGACCTGTGTCGAGATTCCCGTCAGCCCCCGCAGCCCGGTTCCGCGCAGCAGGTTGATGAAAAAGGTTTCGATCGAGTCGTCGGCATGGTGGGCGATGGCGATGGCCGTGTAGCCGTGCTCGCGGCTCAAGGCGTCGAACCATGCGTAGCGCAGCCGCCGGGCCGCCATCTCCATCGACTCGCCCGTACGCTCCATTTCGGCCCTGGTCTCGAAGCGCCTGTTGTAGAACGCCGCGCCGTGCTTTTTGGCCTCGTCTTCCACCAGCACTTCGTCCTCGTCGCTCTCTGCGCCGCGCAGCTGGAAGTTGCAGTGGGCCACGCCCACCCGGTAGCCGCAGCGGGTGAACAGCGAGAGCATGACCATCGAGTCCACGCCGCCCGAGACGGTGAGCAGGATACGGTCGTCGTGCGTGGCGAGGTCGTTCTCGTCGATGTAGCGTTGAAAAGAGTCCAAAAGATTCATAATATGTTCACCTCCGTATCTATTTCGATGCCGAATTTTTCGCGGACCTTCGCCTGCACCGTGCGGGCGAAGGCGATCACCTCGCCGCCCGTGGCGCCGCCGTGGTTCACCAGCACCAGCGCCTGCCGCTCGTGAACCCCCACGCTTCCCTCGCGGTAGCCTTTCATCCCGGCCCGGTCGATCAGCCACCCGGCGGCCAGCTTTATGCGGCCTTCGGGGGCCGCATAGTGCGGCATGTCGGGATATTCGGCAAGGAGCCGTTCCGCGACGGGGGCTTCGACCACCGGATTCTTGAAGAAACTGCCCGCGTTGCCCAGCACGGCCGGATCGGGAAGTTTCGCGCGGCGGATCGAGCAGATCGCCTCGCGGATGTTGCGCAGCGTGGCGCCTCCGCGGGCTTCGACCTCGCGCTCCACGTCGCCGTAGCCCAGTTTCGGACGCGGCGTATGCGAGAGGCGTATTTCGATGGCTGTGATGATCACGCGCCCTTTCAGGTCGTGCTTGAAGACGCTTTCGCGGTAGCCGAATCCGCAGTGCGCGGCGTCGAGCGTCAGCAGGTTGCCCGTTTCGACGCAGTACATCTCGACCCGGCGGATCGCGTCCTTCGCTTCGCAGCCGTAGGCCCCGATGTTCTGCACCGGGGCGGACCCCGCCTTGCCAGGGATCAGCGAGAGGTTTTCGATGCCCCACAGACCGCGTTCGACGGCCCATTCCACCAGGTCGTCCCATTCGACGCCCGCCTCGACGCGCAGGCTAACTTCGTCGCCGTCGTCGCTCAAAAGGGCGATCTGCCGGGCCACGGGGGTCAGCAGCACGCCGTCGTAATCTTCGGTGAAAAGGATGTTGTTGCCCCCGGCGAGCACCGTCCACCGCCCGGGAATCCCCGCGGCGAAAAACGTGCGCAGATCCTCGGCCGTTTCGAATTCTACGAGGCGCGCGGCCCGCTGGTCGACGCCGAAACTGTTGCGCCCGCGCAGGCTGATTTGGTGAAATTCTCGAATCATGGTATGCAAAGTTAGAAATTATTTTTAACTTTGAGATTCAAACCTGAATAACTCAATGGTGTGGCTGATCTGCATACTGCTGTCCTTGCTTGCGCTGATCCGTTTTTTTGGCGGCGATTCCCGGCGCAAACGTCGGAGGTACCGCAGGTTTGGCAATCGGTGACCATGTAAACGATAACAGAATATGTTCGACGAAAAAGATTTGCAGCAAATCCGGGAGCACGGACTCACTCCCGAACAGGCGGAGACCCAGTTGGAGAATTTCCGCCGTGGATTCCCTTTCCTGAATGTCGTGCGGGCCGCATCGCTGGGCGACGGCGTGCTGGTTGTCGGCGCGGCGGAGGCCGATGCCGCCGTGGAACGCTATGAAAAAGAGTCTGCCGGACTGGGGGTGGTGAAGTTTGTGCCCGCTTCGGGGGCCGCCACGCGCATGTTCAAGGAGCTGTTCGAGTTCGTCAACGACGGCAAACGCGGCAAGGGCATCGACACGCTGCTGGAAAATATCGGGAAGTTCGCCTTCTGGCCCGAACTTCGCGCCGTGCTGCCCGCCGGGGCCGACGACCGTGCGATCGTGAATGCCATCGTCGGCGACGGGCTGAACTACGGCCGCAAGCCCAAGGGCCTGGTCACCTTCCATGCCTATCCCGAAGGGGCGCGCAAGGCCGTTGAGGAGCATCTGGTCGAAGGGGCGGCCTACGCCGCGGCCGGAGGCGTCGTGCGCATCCATTTCACCGTCTCGCCCGAGCACGTCGCGGGCTTCGAGGAGCTGCTCGCCGCAAAGGTCCCCCTTTACGAAAAGCGGTTCGGCGTCCGTTACGAGATCTCGTTCTCGGTGCAGAAACCTTCGACCGACACCCTCGCCGTGAATCCCGACAACACGCCTTTCCGGCAGGACGACGGCACGCTGCTGTTCCGTCCCGCGGGCCACGGGGCGCTGATCGAAAACCTGAACGAGATCGACGCTGACCTGATCTTCATCAAGAACATCGACAACGTGACGACCGATGCCCGCCGCGGAGACACGGTCCGTTATAAAAAGGTGCTTGCGGGGGTTCTGCTCGACCTCCAGGGGCGCGCCTTCGAGTACCTCAAGGCCCTCGAAGTGGGCGGCGCCGAGCTGGAACCCATCGCCGAATTCATCGAAAAACAGCTCTGCGTGAAACTCCCCACCGAGTACGATTCGGCGCTGCTGCGCGCCGTGTTGGACCGTCCGATCCGCGTCTGCGGCATGGTCCGCAACGAGGGCGAGCCGGGCGGCGGCCCGTTCTGGGTCGGGAACCCCGACGGCACGGAGTCGCTTCAGATCGCCGAGTCGAGCCAGATCGCGCCCGACGACCTGCCGCTGATGCAGTCGGCCACGCACTTCAATCCGGTGGACCTCGTCTGCGGCGTGCGCGATTCGAAGGGGTGCAAGTTCGATCTGCGCCGGTACACCGATCCCGCGACGGGATTCATCTCGTCGAAATCCTCCGGCGGCCGCGATCTGCGCGCGCAGGAGCTTCCGGGGCTTTGGAACGGTGCGATGGCGAAGTGGAACACGGTCTTCGTCGACGTTCCCGTCACGACATTCTCTCCGGTGAAGGTGGTGCAGGATCTTCTGCGCCCCCAGCACCAATAGGTTTAAGGTTTTGCGGGAGTCTTTCGCCCGTCTTGTCCGGGCCGGCCGGGGAATGCGTTTGTATCTCCCGGCCGGCCCGGATCGTGTCGCGCCGAAGCCGGACTGCCCTTATTGCAGATGCAGGACCAGTCTGTCGAGTCCGAAGAAACACTCCGTGAATCCGGGAGCCGGGGCGACGGCCTCTATCGTCAGCGTGTTTCCGCCCTTGCGGATCTGTCCGTTGCCGAACGCAACCTCTTTGGCGATCAGTTCCGGGGCATGTCCCGGGCCTGCGGCGGCTGCCATTGCGGTGCGGCGGGCCTGCGGTTATACATCTGCTCCATTTGTGCCGGAAATTTGTCAAAATAGGATAAATTGCTGTTCAGTATCCCCGATTGTAGATAATCTTTTTTATATTTGTGCGTTAAAACCGAAAAACAATAATCAAAACTAAATAACGCTATGGAAAACAAACTTCAACAGTTGACGCAGAAGCTCTACGACGAGGGGCTGGAGAAAGGGCGCGCCGAGGCCGACAAGCTGGTGGCCGACGCCAAGGCCGAGGCCCGGAAGATCGTCGCCGAGGCCCGCGCCGAGGCCGAAGAGATCGTCAAAAAGGCGGAGGCCAAGGCCGAGGACGTTTCGAAGAACACCATGACCGAGATTTCGCTGGCCGGCAAGCAGGCCGTCGGCAGAATCAAGTCGGAGATCGCCTCGCTGATCATCGCCAAGGCTACGGCCCGGGGCGTGAAGGAGGCCGTCGTGGACCCGGCGTTCATCAAGGAGATGCTCGTCGCCGTAGCTAAAAACTGGAACGGTTCCGATTCGGGCAAGGTCGAATTGCAGGCCCTGCTGCCCGAGGGCGAGCGCAAGAAGCTCGACGCGGCGTTCGAGGAGAGTGCGAAGGAGCTGCTCGCCGCCGGTGTCGAGGTGGGCTGGTCGAAGGAGGTGAAGACCGGCTTCAAGGTGGGCGCCAAGGAGGGCGGCTACTACATTTCGTTCGCCGACGCCGACATCGAAGCGCTGTTGGCAGAGTACCTGCGCGACAAGGTGTTCCAATTGTTGTTCAAGGCGTAAGGCATGTTTGCGACCCAATATTATTGTCTGGTAGCCTCCCTGAAGGAGTACGCGCTCGACGCCGACACCAAGGGCTTCGACGCCCGGGTCATCGTCTCCGGGATTCTGGAGGAGGTGAACCGCGGCGACGCCCGCGAGGTGCGGCTCCTGTACGGCTACTACGACTGTGAGAATATCGCCGCCCTGCGTGCGGGGCGCTCGGCGCACAATCCGCTGGGCAACTTCACGCGCGAGGAGTTGGCGGAGGAGCTGAAAGCTCCGAAGCGGCTTCCCGAGGCGGTTGCCCGCGTGGTGAGGGCCTATGCCGATCCCGAGGGCGAGGACGCCGAGACAGTCGACACGTCGCGGCGTTTCGAGAAGGAGCTGTTCGGGGCCTACTACGCCGCCTGCGGAAAGGCCGGGAGCCGCTTCCTGCGCGAGTGGTCCGCTTTCGACCGGAACCTGCGCAACGTTTCGGCGGCCGTCACGGCGCGCGCCGCAGGGCGTGCGGTCGAGGAGGTCGTCGTGGGCGGCGGTGATGTCGCCGAGCAGTTGCAGCGCAGTTCTGCGGCCGATTTCGGGCTTCGGGGCGAACTTCCCTATATCGACGCGGTGATCGCGGCGGTGAACGACGAGGCCAACCTCGTGGAGAAGGAGCACAAGATCGACCTGATCCGCTGGAACGAAGCTGCGGAGCTGGCGACCTTCGACTATTTCGACGTCAACGCCATCCTTTCCTACCTGGTGCGGATCAACATCGTCGCCCGCTGGACGCTGCTCGACGCTGCGCGCGGCCGCGAGATGTTCGCCCGCCTGCTTGCCGAACTGGACGGCAAGGAGCTGATTAATAAGGAATAAACAATAAAAACATACAATGAAAACTACAGGACGTGTAAACGGTATCATCTCCAACATCGTGATCGTCAAGGCCGACGGACCCGTGGGTCAGAACGAGATCTGCTATGTCTGGACAGGCGATACCAAAATGATGGCCGAGGTCATCAAGGTCATAGGCGACGCGGCCTATGTCCAGGTTTTTGACAGCACCCGCGGTCTGAAGATCGGCGACCGGGTCGAATTCGAGGGTCACATGCTCGAAGTCACGCTGGCTCCGGGCCTTTTGTCGCGCAACTACGACGGTCTTCAGAACGACCTCGAAAAGATGGACGGTCTGTTCATCGCCCGCGGTTCGATCACCGATCCGGTCGACTACGATGCCGAGTGGGAATTTTCGCCGCTGGCCAAGGCCGGCGACAAGGTCACGGCGGCGTCGTGGCTGGGCGAGGTGAAGGAGCAGTGGGTGATGCACAAGATCATGGTTCCCTTCACGATGACGGACAGCTATACGGTCAAGAGCGTCGCCGAGGCGGGCAAATACAAGATCACCGACACGATGGCAGTCCTGACCGACGCCGAAGGCCGCGACCACGAGGTGACGATGGTGCAGAAATGGCCCGTGAAGCAGGCCGTGCGCTGCTATACGGAGAAACCCCGCCCGTCGCGCATCATGGAGACCGGCGTGCGTCCGATCGACACCTTCAACCCGATGGCCGAGGGCGGTACGGGCTTTATCCCGGGGCCTTTCGGCGCGGGCAAGACCGTGCTCCAGCACGCCATTTCGAAGCAGGCCGACGCCGACGTGATCATCATGGTGGCGTGCGGCGAGCGCGCCAACGAGGTGGTCGAAATCTTCAAGGAGTTCCCCGAGCTGATCGACCCGCATACGGGCCATACGCTCATGGAGCGCACGATCATCATCTGCAACACGTCGAACATGCCCGTCGCCGCGCGTGAGGCGTCGGTCTATACGGGTATGACCATCGGCGAATACTACCGCTCGATGGGCCTCAAGGTGCTCGTGATGGCCGACTCGACGTCGCGCTGGGCGCAGGCGCTGCGCGAGATGTCGAACCGTCTGGAGGAGCTTCCCGGCCAGGACGCCTTCCCGATGGACCTTTCGGCGATCATCTCGAACTTCTACTCGCGTGCGGGACTGGTGAAACTCGTCGGCGGCCAGACCGGATCGGTGACGTTCCTCGGCACGGTGTCGCCTGCGGGCGGTAACCTCAAGGAGCCGGTGACCGAATCGACGAAGAAGGCAGCCCGCTGTTTCTACGCCCTTTCGCAGGGCCGCGCCGACTCGAAGCGTTACCCGGCTATCGACCCGCTGGAGTCCTACTCGAAATACCTCGAATATCCCGAAATCGAGGAGTACCTCGACGGCCGTATCGAAAAGGGCTGGGTGGAGAAGGTCTATGCGGGCAAGACGCTCGTGCAGCGCGGCAAGGAGGCCAACGACCAGATCAACATCCTGGGCGACGACGGCGTGCCGGTGGAGTACCACGAACGATTCTGGAAATCGGAGCTGATCGACTTCGTGATCCTGCAGCAGGATGCTTTCGACGAGATCGACGCCAACTGCCCGATCGAACGCCAGAAGATGATGTACGAGATGGTGCTCGACATCTGCGACCGGGAGTTCGCGTTCGCCGGATTCGAGGAGTGCGCTTCGTTCTTCAAGGGCCTGATCAACCTCTTCCGTCAGATGAACTATTCGGAGTGGAAATCGGAGAAATTCGAGGACTACCGCCGTCAGATCGAGAAAACAGTGAGTGAAAAAGAATCCAAATAAGGCGCGGTATGACAACACGAGCATTTCAGAAGATATATACCAAGATTGAAAACATTACCAAGGCGACCGTGACGCTGCGTGCCGAAGGCGTGGGTAATGACGAGCTGGCCACCGTAGGCGGCAAGTTGGCCCAGGTGGTGAAGATTATGGGCGACCAGGTGACTTTGCAGGTTTTCGCGGGCACGGAGGGTATTACCACCGATTCGGAGGTAATTTTCCACGGCGAACCCCCGAAGCTGCGCGTTTCGGACAACCTGGCGGGCCGTTTCTTCAACGCCTACGGCGAACCCATCGAGGGCGGCGAGCAGATCGAGGGCGAAGCCCGCGAAATCGGCGGTCCGACGGTGAATCCGTTCCGCCGCATCCAGCCGTCGGAGCTGATCGCCACGGGTATCGCCGGCATCGACCTCAATAATACGATCGTGACGGGCCAGAAGATTCCCTTCTTCGCCGACCCGGATCAGCCCTATAACGCCGTGATGGCCAATGTGGCCCTGCGTGCCAAGGCCGACAAGATCATCCTGGGCGGCATGGGTCTCTCGAACGACGACTTCCTCTACTTCAAGCAGGTGTTCGAAAACGCCGGTGCGCTCGATCGCATCGTTTCGTTCGTCAATACCACGGAGAATCCCCCGGTGGAGCGTCTGCTCGTGCCGGACATGGCCTTGACCGCCGCCGAATATTTCGCCGTCGATAAGGGTGAAAAGGTGCTGGTGCTGCTGACGGACATGACCCTTTACGCCGATGCGCTGGCCATCGTATCGAACCGTATGGATCAGATTCCTTCGAAGGACTCGATGCCCGGTTCGCTCTACTCCGATCTGGCGAAGATCTATGAGAAGGCCGTGCAGTTGCCCAACGGCGGCTCGATCACCATTATCGCGGTGACGACCCTTTCGGGCGGCGACATCACGCACGCCATCCCCGACAATACGGGTTACATCACCGAGGGCCAGTTGTTCCTGCGCAACGACTCCGACACGGGCAAGGTGATCGTCGACCCGTTCCGTTCGCTGTCGCGTCTGAAACAGCTCGTCATCGGCAAGAAGACCCGCGAGGACCATCCGCAGGTGATGAACGCCTGCGTGCGCCTCTACGCCGACGCGGCCAACGCCAAGACCAAGCTGGAGAACGGCTTCGACCTCTCGGACTACGACGAGCGCACCCTGAAGTTCGCCTTCGACTACTCGGAGAAACTGCTGGCCATTGATATCAATATCGAGATCAACCAGATGCTCGACACCGCATGGGGGCTTTTCGCCAAGTACTTCACCCGGGAGGAGGTCGCCATCAAGGAGGAACTTATCCAAAAATACTGGAAGGAGGCGTAACGCGCAATGGCAATCAAATTCCAATATAACAAGACCTCGCTGGGCGAACTCGGCAAACAGCTGAAAATGCGCCAGAAGGCCCTCCCTACGATCAAAAGTAAGGAGTCGGCCCTGCGCTCCGAAGTGAAGAAGGCGAAGGACTCCGCAAGCGACTACCGTCGTCGGCTCGACGCTCTGAAGGCCGAGTACGACTACATGGTGTCGCTCTGGGGAGAGTTTGATTGTGACCTCCTGCGCATTGCCGACGTCGATTTGTCGGTCCAGAAAATCGCGGGTGTGCGCACGCCCGTCCTGCAGGAAGTGAAATTCGAGGAGAAACCCTACGATCTGTTCTCCTCGCCGGTGTGGTTCGCCGACGGAGTCGGCATCCTCAAGCGCATGGCGCAGCTGGGGATCGAGTTCGAGGTCTACAACCGGAAGATGGAACTGCTGGACCATGCGCGCCGCAAAACCACTCAAAAGGTGAACTTGTACGAAAAGGTTCAGATACCCGGGTACGAGGACGCCATACGTAAGATCAAACGCTTCATGGAGGACGAGGAGAACCTCTCCAAGTCGGCCCAGAAGATCGTGAAAACCAAGCAGCAGGCCGCCGGGGAGGGCGCGATGTTATGATAGCCAGAATGTCAAAATACAACTTTGTGCTCTTTGCGGCGCAGAGTGAGGATTTCGTCGAGAAGCTGCGCGGCCTCGGGCTGGTGGACATCACCACCGCGGGTTGGGAACCCTCCGAGGAGGACCGCCAGCTGCTGCTGGACATCGAGAGCCTTGCGAAGGCCGCGGAGTTCCTGAAGAACTTCCGCGCCGGGGAGCGCTGCGACGCTGCCGCCGCGCCGTTCGCTTCGGGCGAGGAGGCCTATGCGCATTACGCCGCCGCGCACCGCGAGGCCGCGACGCTCAACGCCGAGATCGGGCGGCTGGAAAAAGCGGCCGAGGAGCTGCGTCCCTGGGGGGCGTTCGACGTGGAGGCGACGCGGAAACTCGCCGCCCGGGGCATTGTCCTGCGCTATTTCTTCACCCAGCGCAACACCTTCGACAAGCAGTTGGCCGAGTGGTCGGAGCGCTATACGGTTTCGGAGGTCAGCCGCACCGATGCCACGGTGTGGTTCGTCGTCGTGGCCAAGCCCGGCGAGGAGGTTACGCTCGACGCGCAGGAGATGAAGACCCCGACGATGGACATTCGCGAGGCGGAGCGCCGCATCGCCGAAGCCGAAGGGAAACTCCGGACCCTCGACGCTGAATTTTCGCGTGCGGCCGCTTCGGAGGCCCTGCTCGCACAGCACGCCTGCTCGCTGAAGGAGCGTTTGCAGGGCGTGCGTGTGAAGGCTACGGCGCAGGAGGCCGCCGACGGTACGCTGGTCGTCATGGAGGGCTGGGCCGAGAAGGAGACTTCCGGTCGGGTCGACGCCCTTTTGGAGGAGTACCCCAACGTGGTCTTCCTCAAATCGGACCCCACGCCCGAGGACGAAACGCCCGTGAAGCTCAAGAACCGTTGGTTCGCGCATGTCTTCGAACTGGTGGGCGACATGTACGCCCGCCCGAAATACGGGACGATGGACCTCACGCCCTTCTTCGCTCCGTTCTACATGCTCTTTTTCGGCATCTGTCTCAACGACGCCGGCTACGGACTGATCCTGACCCTGATGGGGTGGTGGATGCTCGCCAGGAACCGAAAGCCCGGCATGATGCGTCAGGCGGCGTGGTTCGCCACGTTGTGCGGCGTGTCGACCGTCGCGTTCGGACTGCTGTGCGGCTCGTTCTTCGGCATCAACATGAACACGTGGTTCCCCTCGGTGAAATTCCTCGATTTCCAGGGACAGTTCTTCTCCATCGCGCTGGTTATCGGCGTGGTGCAGATTCTTTTCGGCATGCTGCTCAACATCTGGATGACCGTTCGCTGTTTCGGTTTCGGCCGTGCGCTGGGACTGCTGGGGTGGTTCATCATCCTCGTCTCGTGCTGTCTGGCCATGGGCCTTCCGATGGCGGGCCTCGCCATTCCGGGCTTTACGGCCGGATCGGTGGCCTTCTATGCGGCGCTGGGCGTCGGCGGCGTGCTGATGCTGCTTCTGAACAATCCGAAGCGCAATCCGCTCATCAACCTCGGCGCGGGTTTGTGGGACCTTTACAACAACCTCACGGGACTGTTGAGCGACGTGCTGTCCTATATCCGTCTGTTCGCCATCGGGCTTTCGGGCGGTGTGCTGGCGCTGGTGTTCAACACGCTGGCGTCGGGATTCGTGCCCGAAGGCGCGAACATCGTGGTCCGGCTGCTGATTATGATTCCGATTCTGCTGATCGGTCACGGCATCAACCTTTTCATGTCGACCATCTCGTCGTTCGTGCACCCGCTGCGTCTGACGTTCGTCGAGTTTTTCAAGAACGCCGGTTTCGAAATGGCCCCGCGCAATTTCGACCCGATTCGTAAAATGAACGATACTAACGAATAATAACAATTAAAAAAACTCAAAACATTATGGAAACAACAGCATTGGTATTGGCTTACGTCGGCGTAGCGCTGATGGTGGGTCTGGCAGGTGTCGCTTCGTCGATCGGTACCGCAATTACGGGTCAGGCCGCAGTAGGGGCCATGAAGAAGAACGGCGGCGCTTTCGGCAGCTACATGATTCTTTCGGCGCTTCCCGGTTCGCAGGGTCTCTACGGTTTCGTCTGCTTCTTCCTGGTGCAGAAGGGTCTGACGGACCCGACGATGGTGCAGGGCGCGGCTATCTTCGGCGCCGGTCTGCTGGTCGGTCTGGTGAACATCGCCGCTTCGATCTATCAGGCAAAGGTCTGCGCCAACGGTATCGCCGCTATCGGCAACGGTCACGACGTGATGGGTAAGACGCTGATCCTCGCGGCTTTCCCCGAGCTGTACGCCATCCTGACGGTGGCCGCCACCTACCTGATCGCAACGCTCGACGGCGTGAATCTCTTCTGACGGGGCGGAACGCCCGTCACCGGAAAGGGAGACCCTGCGGGGCCTCCCTTTTTCGTTGCCGTCCTGCGGTCGGGGCGCTCTCCGAATACGAAGGAACGGTTGTCGTGGGACACCACGACAACCGTTCCTTCGGGATATGGGTATTACGGCCGAACCGGCGCTCGTTCCGTGACTACCGTCCTTTGCGGCGCGACGAGGTGCGCACCTTCGGGCCTTTGCCGCGGGGCTCTTCCGTACGGCGCGCCGCGGCCCCGGGCAGCAGCAGTTCGAAGTCTAACTGGCGTTTTTGCAGGTCGGCGCGCTTCACGCGGATGCGTACCGGGCTGCCCAGTGTCATGCGGATGCCCGTCGAGCGGCCGATGATTTCGTAAAGCTGCTCGTCGAAGGTGAAGAAGTCGCCCTCGATGTCGCGCAGGAACGACATGCCCTCGATGTGGGTTTCGTCCAGCTCGACGTAGACGCCCCATTCGGTGAGTCCCGAGATGTGTCCCTCGAACTCCTCGCCGATGTGCTCTTTCATAAATTCGACCATCTTGTATTTGATCGACGCGCGTTCCGCCTCGGCGGCCACGACCTCGCGGTCCGAAGCGCGTGCGCAGAGGTCTTCCAGTTCCGTTTTGTCGGCCGGCTTGCCGCCCGCGAGGTAACGCGCCAGCAGACGGTGGACCATCATGTCGGGGTAGCGGCGGATCGGCGACGTGAAGTGCGTGTAGTAGGGGAACGCCAGACCGTAGTGTCCGATGTTGTCGGTCGTGTAATAGGCTTTGGCCATCGAGCGCACGGCCATCGTCGCCACGGCGTTTTCCTCCGTGGTTCCCTTTATCTGTTTGAAGAGCTTGTTCAGTTCCTTGGCCACGGCGCGGCCCTTCGTAGCCTTGAAGATGTGCCCGAAGCGGAGGATGAACTGCCGGAAGCGGTCGAGTTTCTCCTCGCTCGGGGTGTCGTGCACGCGGTAGACCATCGTGCGCTCCGCCGAGCGGCCGCTCTCGGTCCTGCGTTTGCCGCAGAACTCCGCCACGCGGCGGTTGGCCAGCAGCATGAACTCCTCGATCATCTGGTTCGACTCCTTCTGCTCCTTGAAGTAAACGCCTAACGGTTTGCCGTTCTCGTCGAGGCGGAATTTCACCTCCTCGCGGTCGAACGAGATCGCGCCGTTCTTGAAGCGCTCTTTGCGCAGCGCCTGCGCCAGCCGGTTGAGCGTCAGCACCTCCTCGGCGTAGTCGCCGCGTCCCGTTTCGATGATCTCCTGCGCCTCGGCGTAGGTGAAACGGCGGTCGGAGTGGATCACCGTGCGTCCGAACCACTCTTCGAGGATGTCGAGGTTTTCGTTGAGCGTGAACACCGCCGAGAAGCAGAGGCTCGTCTCGTGGGGGCGCAGCGAACACAGCTCGTTCGAAAGCCGTTCGGGAAGCATCGGCACGGTGCGGTCCACCAGATAGACCGACGTGCCGCGCTCCACGGCCTCGTCGTCGATCACCGAGTGGGGCCGCACGTAATGGGTCACGTCGGCGATGTGCACGCCCACTTCCCAGACGCCGTCCTTTATTTTGCGCACCGACAGCGCGTCGTCGAAGTCCTTGGCGTCCGCGGGGTCGACCGTGAAGGTCGTGACACCCCGGAAGTCGCGCCGCTGGGCGATCTCTTTGGCCGTGACGCGGGCGTCGATGGCCTGGGCGGCCTCCTCGATTTCGGGTTCGAAGCGGTAGGGAAGCTCGTATTCCGCCAGGATCGAGTGCATCTCCGTGTCGTTGTTGCCCGCCATGCCCAGCCGCTCGACCAGTTCGCCCACGGGGCTTTTGCTGCCCGGGAGCCAGTCGGCGATGCGCACCACGACCTTCTCGCCGTCGCGCACGTCGGGATAGGTGCGCTTCGAGAGATAAATGTCCATCGGCATGCGGCGCGAGTCGGCCCGTACGAAAATCTGGTGCGCCCCGACTTCGGCCACGCCCACGTAGGGCTTGCGGTTGCGTTCGATGATCCGCGTGATCTCGCCCTCCAGCTGTCCGTTGCGGCCGCGGTGCATCACCACGACCTCGACGCGGTCGCCGTTCAGGGCGTTCGCGGCGTTGCGCTGGTTGACGAAGATGTCGCTCTCCTGCCCTTCGACCTTCACATAGACCGAACCCGAGGGGGCCATGTCGGCCACGCCCTCGTAGTGGGGCAGGTGGGTCTGCATCAGGCGGTATTTTTCGCGCGCGCACTCCTCGACGACTCCCTCTTCGAAGAGGCGTCCGAGGATTTCTAACGTTTCGCGGCGGCCCTCTTTCGTGGCGCCTCCGGAAGCCGAAGCCAGGTGCTTCAGCGAGAACTTATTGTTGGGGAATTCCCGGAACATGCTCAATATGATCGAGGTGCGGTCCGTCTTCCGTGCTCCGTTTTCGGAGCGTTGTTTCTGTTTTTTCATCATTTCTTAAAAATTTGCAGGGCTTCGGTCCTCCGTCGGATTTCCGTTGTGCCCGTTTTGCCGCTGTCGCGGCCGGCCTGTGTGCGTTTTGCGGAACAAGGCGTTATTTTTCCAGGAGTTGCAGGGCCAGTTTCCGCATGTAGGCGATGCCCACGCCGATAGCCGCTTCGTCGGGGAAGAATGTCGCCGTGTGCGGGCGTCCGGCCGCAGCGCCCACGCCCAGCCGGTAGAACAGCGACGGGTATTGCTTGCAGTAGAACCCGAAATCCTCGGCCGTGGTGCGCAGGGGCAGCATCTCGACCTTCAGCTTCTCGGCTTTGGCCAGGGCCGTGGCCTGCTTCACGAGGATCTCGTCGTTGACGACGCACGGATAGCCGCGGCCGATCGTCACTTCGGTCTTCACGCCGTGCCGGGCGTCGATGTCCGCGGCGATGATCTCGATGCGGCGGTGGATGATGCCGCGCTCGCGTTCGTCGAACGTGCGCAGCGTTCCCTCCATGTAGATCTCGTCGGGCACGATGTTCGTCGCGCCCCCTGCCTCCACGCGGCCGATCGAGAGCACGCACTCCTCGCCGTTGAGCGCGATGAGGCGCGTCAGCAGTTCGGCGCCGGCCGCCACGGGATCCTTGAGCTGCTTGCGCATGGCTCCGTGCCCGCCCGTGCCGCGGACGCGGAAGCGCAGTTCGTCGCTTGCCGCCATGTACTTTCCGGCCCGGAATCCGAGGGTTCCGACCTCCAGCTGCGGTTCGACGTGTTCGCCGACGACAGCCCGCACGTCGTAGCCCTCGAACGGCTTTTCGGCCAGCACCAGCGAGGCTCCGCCCGGGTTGCACTCCTCGCCCGGCTGGAACAGCCCGAAGAGCGTGCCCCGGAAATCGGGCGCCTCGGCGAAGGCTTTCAGCACGCCGAACAGCACCGCGGCGTGCATGTCGTGGCCGCAGGCGTGCATCACGCCCTCGTTCTGCGATCTCCACTCGCAGTCGTTCCGCTCCGTGACGGGCAGGGCGTCGATGTCGGCGCGCAGCACCGCGGCGCGCCGGTCGCCTTCGGGGGTCTTGCGGCCCTTGATGCGGGCCACGACGCCCGTCGATGCGATCCGGCGGTGTTCGATGCCCAGTTCGTCGAGCTGCTGTTCGATGAACGCCGCCGTGTCGTGTTCCTTGAACGACAATTCGGGGTGCGCATGCAGGCGGCGGCGGAATTCGACAGGTTCCATTGATTCTCTGTTTTATCGGTTTGGGTCAGAAAACCGCCTTGACGATTTTCTGTATGTTCGTCGTGCGGCTCATCGTGTAGTAGTGCAGCACGGGCACGCCTGCGGCCATCAGTTCGCGGCTTTGGGCGATGGCCCACTCGGTTCCCACTTCGCGCACGCCGTCGGGATGCGCCTTGACTTCGCGCACGAGTTCCTCGGGCAGCTTCACGCCGAACGTTTCGGGCAGTATTTCCAGGTGGCGCAGCGTCGAGAGGGGCTTGATGCCGGGGATGATCGGCACGGTGATCCCCGCTTCGCGGCAGCGGCGCACGAAGTCGAAGTATTTGGCGTTGTCGAAGAACATCTGCGTGATGACATACTCCGCCCCGGCGTCGACCTTGTCGCGCAGGCGGGCGATGTCCGAGGTGATGTCGCGCGCCTCGGCGTGCACCTCGGGATAGCCCGCCACGCCGATCGAGAATTTCGAGTGGTGGCACTCCTCGACCTCGCCGTCGATGAATTTTCCGCGGTTCATGTCGGCGATCTGCCGCACGAGGTCCACGGCGTGGGCGTGGCCCTGCGGATGGGGCATGAAACGCTTTTCGTTCTGCGACTTGTCTCCGCGCAGCGCCAGCACGTTGTGCAGGCCCAGGAAGTCCATGTCGATCAGCGTGTCCTCGATGTCGTATTTCGACAGTCCGCCGCAGATCAGGTGCGGGACCACCTCCACGCCGTAGCGGTTCTGGATGGCCGCCGAGATGCCCACCGTCCCGGGGCGGCGGCGCACGACGTGCCATTCGACGCTGCCGTCCTCGCGCTCGGTCTCCTTGATTCCCTCGCGGTGGAAGGTGATGTTGACGTAAGCCGGGTCGAGGGCCATCAGCGGCTCCACGGCGGCGAATATCTTCTGCATGCCGTCGCCCTTGAGCGGCGGGAGCAGTTCGAACGCGAAGCGGGTGCGCCCGGAGGCGATCGCTTCGTTGATGATCTCTACGACGTTCATACGTTGTTCGGTATAATCTTTTTTACGGTTTCGGCCTCCATTCCGCGGCGGCGTGCGTAGTCGAGCAGCTGTTCGGCGCCGATGGTCCCGACCGAAAAGTAGTCGGCGTCGGAGAACATCAGTCCGCACAGCGCCTCCCCGGGGTCGATCATCCAGTTTTCGGTCAGCCGCATTCCGGTCGTCACCTCGACCGCGAGCAGGTCGAAGACCTCGCGTTTGAGCGAATGGTCGGGCGAGGCCGGGTAGCCGAAGGCCATGCGGCGGCCGCGGTACTGGCCGCGGACTGCCTGCTCGGGGGTGGGCGGCGTGCCTGTTTCGTAGCCCCACATCTCGCGCCGCATGAAGGCGTGCACGGCCTCGGCGAAGGCTTCCGTGAGGCGGTCGGCCAGCAGTTTGGCCATGATGGCCGAATAGTCGTCGCCCCCGGCGCGGAACTTTTCCGCCAGCTCCTTCAGCCCGATGCCGGCCGTCAGGGCGAAACAGCCGATCCAGTCGCCGTCCGGTGCGATGAAGTCCGCCAGCGACAGGTTCTCCTCGCCGCGCGTCTGGTTGCGCAGCATCGGGAGGCGTTTTTCGCGCCCTTTCGCGTCCGTCACCAGAATGTCGTCGCCCTCGGAGCGTGCCGGGAAGATGCCCGCTACCCCTTGCAGCGTCAGCAGCCGCTCGTCGCGGATGCGGGCCAGCAGGGCCTGGGCGTCGGCGAAGACCTTGCGCGCCTCGGCGCCCTTTTCGGGATGGTCGAGAATCTCGGGGTAACGCCCCTTGAGTCCCCACGCCGCGAAGAAGAAACTCCAGTCGATGTACGGTTCGGCGTCGGCCACGTCGAAGTCGGGGAAGACCATGCGCCCCGTATGGAGCGGCACGACGGGTTCGTGCTGCGCCGCGCCGCGCCGCGCCGCGCGCGCTTCGGCGATCGGAATGAGGTCGCGCTCCCGCAGCCGGCGGGCGTACTCCTCGCGCAGGGCCTGCTGGTCGGCTTTCACCTTGTCGGCGTAAAGGTCGCCGTCGGGGCCGAGCAGCTGCGCCAGTATCTGGCTGTTGCGGCTGGCGTTCGCGGAGTGGACCGCCACGCCCGAATAAACCGGGGCGATCTTCACCGCCGTGTGGAGGTCCGAGGTCGTCGCGCCGCCGATGATGACCGGAATGCGCAGCCCTCGCCGTTCCAGCTCCTCGCAGACGCGGGCCATTTCGTCGAGCGACGGGGTGATCAGGCCGCTCAGGCAGATGCACTGCGCGCCCCACGCCACCGCCTCCTCGACGATGCGTTCCGGCTCGACCATCACGCCCAGGTCCCGGATTTCGTAACCGTTGCAGGCCATCACGACCGCCACGATGTTCTTGCCGATGTCGTGCACGTCGCCTTTCACGGTGGCGATCAGCACTTTCCCCGAATTATGCGCATTCGCGGCCGACCCCTGTTCGATATAGGGCGTCAGCGCCGCCACCGCGCGTTTCATCACGCGGGCGGTCTTGACCACTTGCGGCAGGAACATCTTGCCCTCGCCGAACAGCGTGCCGACCTGCTCCATGGCAGGCATCAGCAGCGTGTCGATCACGGCCATCGGGCTTCCCAGCGCCTCGTAACCCTCCAGCGCATCCTGCTCCACGTAGTCGGCCACGCCCTTGAGCATCGCATGGGCGATACGCTCTCCGAGCGTCCCCGCACGCCATGCGTCGGGGGCCTGCGGCTGCGCCTGGGCCGTCTGCTGCACCCCGTGGGCATACTCCGCGAGCCGCTCCGCGGCGTCGGCCCGGCGGCAGAGGATCACGTCCTCGACGCGGCAGAGCAGTTCGGGTTCGATCTGGCTGTACACTTTGAGCATCTGCGGGTTGACGATGCCCATGTCCATTCCGGCCCGGATGGCGTGGTAGAGGAACGCCGAGTGCATCGCCTCGCGCACCGTGTTGTTGCCGCGGAAGGCGAACGAAAGGTTCGACACGCCGCCCGAGACCTTCGCATGGGGAAGGTGCTCCTTAATCCAGCGCGTCGCGTCGATGAACGCCTTGGCGTAGCCGTCGTGCTCCGCAATGCCCGTTGCGACGGCCAGCACGTTGGGGTCGAAAATGATGTCTTCGGGTGGAAATCCGTTGTCCGTCAATAGCTTGTAGGCTCTCTCCGCAACCTCTGCTTTACGTTCGAAGGTGTCGGCCTGGCCCCGCTCGTCGAAGAGCATCACCACGGCCGAAGCGCCGAAGCGGTGGATCTCCGCGGCCCGGCGCAGGAATTCCGCTTCGCCCTCCTTGAGCGAGATGGAGTTGACCACCGACTTACCCTGCGTCACTTCAAGTCCCGCTTGAAGTACCTCCCATTTCGACGAGTCGATCATCACCGGCACGCGGGCGATCTCCGGCTCCGAGGCCATCAGGTTGAGGAACGTGCGCATCGCCGCCGGACCGTCGATCAGCCCGTCGTCCATGCAGACGTCAACGATCTGCGCCCCGGCGTCGACCTGTGCGTGGGCCACCGAGAGCGCCTCTTCGTAGTTGGCTTCGCGGATCAGCCTTGCGAAACGGGCCGATCCGGCGACGTTCGTGCGTTCGCCGACATTGATGAAGTTGGCTTCGGGGACGATCCGCAGCGGCTCCAGACCGCTCAAGGTCGTGATGTGTTTCGGCGCGGGAACGGGCCGCGGGGCGTAGTCTCCGGATATTTTCGACAATTCGAATATGTGGGCGGGCGTCGTGCCGCAGCAGCCGCCCACGATGTTCACCAGTCCGCGACGCATATACTCGCCGACATCCCCGGCGAACATTTCGGGCGTCTCGTCGTAACCGCCCATCACGTTGGGAAGCCCTGCGTTCGGGTGCGCCGAGATGCGCGTTCCGGCCACTGCCGCCAGCCGTTCGAGGTAGGGCAGCAGCTGCTTGGCCCCGTAGGCGCAATTCAGCCCGACCGACAGCAGGTTCGCGTGCGACACCGAGACGGCGAAGGCCTCGACGGTCTGCCCCGAGAGGGTGCGGCCGCTGGCGTCGGCGAGCGTTCCGGAGACCATCACGGGGATCGCGCGGCCCAGCCGCTCGCAGAGCGTGTCGATGGCCCAGAGGGCCGCCTTGGCGTTGAGCGTGTCGAAAACGGTCTCCACCAGCAGGATGTCCGCCCCGCCGTCCACCAGTCCCCGCACCTGATCCGTATATGCTTCGACCAGTTGTGCGAAGGTCACCTCGCGGGCCGCGGGATTCTGTACGTCGGCCGACATCGAGGCCGTGCGGTTCGTGGGACCCACCGATCCCGCCACGAAACGCGGCTTCTGCGGGTTGCGGGCCGTGAACTCGTCGGCCGCGCTGCGTGCGATTCCGGCTGCGGCCTTCGAAATCTCGTAAGCGCACTCTTCGAGCCGGTAGTCGGCCAGCGACACGGCGTTGGCGTTGAACGAGTCGGTTTCGATGATGTCGGCTCCCGCCCGCAGGTACTTTTCGTGAATCTCGCGCACCACGTCCGGGCGGGTCAGCGCGAGCAGGTCGTTGCAGCCCTTGAGCTGCACCGGCCAGCCGGCGAACCGCCGGCCGCGGTAGTCCTCCTCCTGCAGTCCGTAGCCCTGCACCATCGTGCCGAAGCCTCCGTCGAGCAGCAGGATGCGGCGCTCCAGTTGGTCGTATAGCGTTGTCGTCATTTATTTTTCGGTAATTTCTATTTCGTAGAGTTTCGGCCAGTTTTTGCCCGTCACGAAGATGCGGTCCCCCTCGGCGTCATAGGCGACGCCGTTCAGCACGTCGGTCGTCGCGGTCATTTCCGTTTCGGGCAGCAGCCCCGCGAGGTCGACGACGCCCTCGACGACGCCCGTCGCGGGGTCGATGACGACGATCTGGTCGGTGGTGTAGACGTTGGCCCATATTTTGTTGCCGATCCACTCCAGTTCGTTGAGGTATTCGACCGGCGCGCCCTTGTAGGTCACCGTCACGCGCTTTTCGCGGCGGAACGTCGCGGGATCGACCGTGTGGATCGTGGCCGTGCCGTCCGACATGTAGAGCTTCTCGCCGTCGGTCGTGAGGCCCCAGCCTTCGCCCGGATAGCGGAAGTCGCGGATCTTTTGCAGTTTCCCGTTCTCCAGCGAATATACGTGCGCGGTGTTGGACTGCCAGGTCAGCTGGTAGAGCTTCCCGCCGAGCAGGGTGATTCCTTCGCCGAACTCCGAACGGGGCAGGCGCGCCATGACCTCGGTTTTCCCCGTCGCGAGGTCGGTCTTCCGAACGACCGATTCGCCGTGCTGGCCCGTGCCTTCCCACATCGTCCCGTCGACGTATTGCAGCCCCTGGGTGTAGGCGTCGGTCGAGTGGGGGTAGGTCGCCGCGATGCGGTAGGTGTACGTTTTCGGCTCGGCCTGCACGGCCGCCGCGGCCTGTGCCTTTGCGCCGGGGCGTTTGGCGCGCGCCGCCGGACCGCCGCATGCGCCCAGCAGCAGGATGGAAAACAGGAATATCGGGGTCGTTTTCATTGTTTCGGAACAAAATAGCTCACAAAGATACGAAAAAGTCGGATGGGATCAAAACGGAATTGCGTGCGGTTCGGTAAAACCTTATCGGCTGGCAAAAGGGGCGTTGCGACTCCAAAGGCTGCGGAAAAGCCGGATGGGATCAAAACGGAATTGCGCACGGCTCGGTAGAACCTTCCCCGGCAAGCGGGGGCGTTGCGGCCCCAAAGGTACGAAAAACAAACCGTATATCATAATTTGACCGTATTATTACGGGTAATGTCTTGCCGGAAATGGAATAATTTCGTATCTTTGCCTCCCGATTCTGAACGGAAATACGAAGAATAACAAATATAATTCATTCATTATGAACATTGTAAGAGAACAACGCGGCGAGAATAACTCGCTGATCCGCGTGACTGTCGGCGAGGCGGATTACGGGCAGGAGGTCGAAAAGTCCCTGCGCGAGTACAAGCGCAAGGCCAACATCCCCGGATTCCGTCCGGGCATGGTCCCCATGGGCATCGTCAAGAAGATGTACGGCAAGGGCGTCCTGGCCGAGCAGTCCTACCGTCAGGCTTCGAACGCCGTTTTCGAATATCTCCAGAAGGAGGGCATCGACTATCTGGGCGACGTGATTCCCGCGGAGGAGCAGGGCGACTTCGATTTCGACAACGCCACCGAGTTCGAATTCGTGTTCGAGATCGGCGAGGCTCCCGAGATCAAGCTGGAGCTTTCCGACAAGGATAAGCTGACCTACAACAAGATCAAGGTCGACAAGAAGATGCACGACGACTACCGTTCGAACTACCTGCGCCGCTTCGGCCGCCTGGTGGACGCCGAGAAGGTGACTTCGGACGAGGCGCTGTCGGTGACGCTCGACAACGGCGAGATGAACGTTGCGGACGCTTACGTGGGTCTGATCTCGATGGACGAGGCCGACCGCAAGCCTTTCATCGGCAAGAAGGTCGGCGACAAGATGAAGGTGAATATCAACGAACTCTATAAAAATCCCGCCCAGCGCGCCGCCTGCCTGCAGGTCAAGGAGAACGAACTGGAGGGCGTCAACCCCGAATTCGAACTGGAGATCACTAAAATCCGCAAGTTCGCCGAGCCGGAGCTGAACGAGGAGTTCTTCAAGATGGCTTTCCCGCAGGGCGGCGTCACGGACGAAGCCGGGCTGGACAAGTTCATCGACGCGCAGATCGAGGCCGAACTGCGCCGCGAGAGCGACTACCTCTTCACGTTGCAGGTGCGCGACTATCTCGTGAAGAAGGCCGACCTGAAGATGCCCGCGGCGTTCCTCAAGCGTTGGCTCTACACGATCAACGAGGGCAAGTTCTCGATGGAGGACATCGAGAAGGATTTCGACCAGTTCCTGAAGATGTTCACCTGGAACTACCTCCAGAAGCACTTCATCAAGACCGACGGCATCTCCGTTTCGAAGGAGGAGGCGCTCTCCGAAGCCAAGGCACTGGCCGCCTCGCAGTTTGCACAGTACGGCATGCCCTCGGCGCCGGACGACATGCTGGAGGGTTACGCCGAGAAGATTCTCGCCGACAAGGATCAGGGCCAGAAGATTTACGAGAAGCTCTATGAGGTGAAGGTTGTCGAGGATGTCAAATCGAAGGTCAAGGTAACTGAAAAAGCCGTATCTGCGGACGATTTCGCTAAATTGGCGAAGGAACTTTAAGTTTCGCGGAATTTTATCTATCTTTGGACTTTGCAGGCGTGATGTTTGCAAAGTCCTTTGTGCTTTAAGAACGCGCTTTTAGGGGCGGCTGTGGGTTTTCACGCTTTCCATCCGGTTCTGCGCTCCCGTCCGCCCGCCTGGGAGGCGGCTTTCGGGAGCGACGGGGGCCGGATCGCTTGCGGCGGTTTTCGCGCCCGCTTTAAGAAGCGGGTTTCGGGGGCGATGGGGAATCCGGAATGCTTCCGGCGGCTTGTGCGCTCCTGACCGGCAGAAGGCAGAATATGAAGAGTAAATAAATACGACTATGTCAGAATTTGAAAAATACGCACGGAACCACTGCGGGATCAGTTCGCTGAAACTGCACGATTTCCAGTCGGTAAGCGCGGCCTACGTGTCGCCTACGATCATCGAGGAGCGTCAGCTGAACATCGCCACGATGGACGTTTTCTCGCGCCTGATGATGGACCGCATCATCTTCCTCGGCGCGCCGATCTACGACGACGCGGCCAATATCATCCAGGCCCAGCTGCTGTTCCTCGAATCGGTCGATCCCGAGAAGGACATTCAGATCTACATCAACTCGCCCGGCGGGTCGGTTTCGGCCGGACTGGGCATTTACGACACCATGCAGCTGGTGAACTCCGACGTGGCGACCATCTGCACGGGGCTTGCCGCCTCGATGGGCGCCGTGCTGCTCACGGCGGGCGCCAAGGGCAAGCGTTCGGCGCTCCCGCACTCGCGGGTGATGATCCACCAGCCGCTGGGCGGCGCGCAGGGTCAGGCCTCGGACATCGAGATCACGGCGCGCGAGATTCTGAAAACCAAGCGCGAGCTGTACGAAATCCTCTCGGTCCACTCGGGCGTCCCGGTCAAGAAGATCGAGAAGGACGCCGACCGCGACTACTGGCTGTCGGCCCGCGAGGCGAAGGATTACGGACTGATCGACGAGGTGCTTTCCAAACGAGACAAGTAAACCGCATGGCACAGAATAAGAACAACAACAAGAACGGCGGCGACTGCTGCTCGTTCTGCGGCGCCAAGCGCACGGACGTGGAGATCATGTTCCAGGGTTCGGACGGCGCGAATATCTGTAACAAATGTATCGAGAACGGCTATAAGATCATCGTCGACAACGACATCGCCTCCGAACGGGGACGGCGTCCGGCGGCGGCTCCGCTCAAGATGGAGGAACTGCTCAAGCCGGCGCAGATCAAGGAGTTCCTCGACCAGTATGTCATCGGGCAGGACGCCGCCAAGCGGTATATGTCCGTGGCGGTCTACAACCACTACAAGCGGCTGCTGTACGCCCCGAAGGAGGACGAGGTCGAGATCGACAAGTCGAACATCGTGCTGGTCGGTCCGACGGGCACGGGCAAGACGCTGATGGCCCGCACGATCGCCAAGCTGCTGAAAGTGCCGTTCACGATCGTCGACGCGACCGTTCTGACCGAGGCGGGATATGTGGGCGAGGATGTCGAGAGCATCCTCTCGCGGCTGTTGCAGGTCGCCGACTACAACGTCGAGCAGGCCGAGCGCGGCATCGTCTTCATCGACGAGATCGACAAGATCGCGCGCAAGGGCGACAACCCCTCCATCACGCGCGACGTTTCGGGCGAGGGCGTGCAGCAGGCCCTGCTGAAAATCCTCGAAGGAACGGTGGTCAACGTGCCTCCCCAGGGCGGCCGCAAGCACCCCGAGCAGAAATTCATCCAGGTCGACACGCGCAACATCCTCTTCATCTGCGGCGGTGCGTTCGACGGCATCGAGAAGAAGATCGCCCAGCGGCTGAACACCCGCGCGATGGGTTACGGGCGGCTGAACGCAGATCCCATCGACCGCTCGAACCTGATGCAGTACGTCACGCCGCAGGACCTCAAGTCGTTCGGACTGATTCCCGAACTGGTGGGACGTCTCCCGGTGCTGACCTACATGCAGCCGCTGGAGCGCGCGGCCCTGCGTTCGATCCTCACCGAGCCGAAGAACGCCATCGTCAAGCAGTACAAGCGTCTGTTCGAACTCGACGGCGTGAAACTCGCCTTCGACGACGACGCGCTGGACTACATCGTCGACAAGGCCGTCGAGTTCAAGCTCGGCGCGCGCGGCCTGCGCTCGATCTGCGAGGCGATTATGATGGACACGATGTTCGACATCCCCTCGACCGATGCCCGAAAGTTCACCGTCACTTTGCCTTATGCAAAGAAAAAGATAGAAAAGGTAAATATTTTGGAACTTAAACAAGTTGGCTAATTTCTTTTTGGCTATCTTTGCCGGAAATAAACAGCTAAAACGCATAAAATACTAACTCCATGTCTACAACGAATTCAAAACTTACGCGCGTTGCCGATAATATCCGCATCCTTTCGGCCGCGATGGTCGAGAAGGCCAAGTCGGGGCATCCCGGCGGCGCTATGGGCGGCGCGGATTTCATCACGGTGCTCTTCACCGAGTTCCTGCGTTACGACCCCGATAATATGGCGTATCCCTACCGCGACCGTTTCTTCCTCGATCCGGGCCACATGTCGCCGATGCTCTATGCGACGCTCTCGCTGGCCGGGCACTATTCGACCGAAGATCTGCAATCGCTGCGCCAGTGGGGCAGCGTGACGCCGGGGCACCCGGAGGTGGACGTGATGCGCGGCGTGGAGAATACGTCGGGACCGTTGGGACAGGGCCACGCCATGGCGCTGGGAGCCGCCATTGCGGAACGCTTCATGGCCGCCCGTTTCGGCGAGTGGATGGCGCACAAGACCTATGCCTATATTTCGGACGGCGCCGTCGAGGAGGAGATTTCGCAGGGCGTGGGCCGCATCGCCGGCCATCTGGGCCTGTCGAACTTCGTGATGTACTACGACTCGAACAACATTCAGCTCTCGACCAAGGTCGACGAGGTGATGACCGAGAACGTGGCCATGAAGTACGAGGCGTGGGGCTGGAACGTGTTGTCGATCGACGGGCACAACATCAATGAGATCCGCGAGGCGCTGGTCGCCGCCGAGAGCGAGACCGAGCGTCCGACGCTCATCATCGGCCATACCGTCATGGGCAAGGGCGCCAAAGGCCCCGCCGGAGAGAGCTTCGAAAACAAAGTCTCGACCCACGGTCAGCCGCTGACGGCCGCCGGGGCCGATTTCGCCGCTACGGTGAAGAACCTGGGCGGCGATGCGGAGAATCCGTTCGCCGTCTTCGAGGAGAGCCGCGAGGTCTTCGCCGAACGTCGCGAGGCGTTGAAGGAGTGGGCCGCGAAGCAGGCCGCCGTCGAGAAGTCGTGGCGCGCGGAGCATAAGGAGCTGGCGCGCAAACTCGACGATTTCCTTTCGGGCAAACTTCCCGAAATCGACTACAAGTCCATCGAGATGAAGGCCGACGTGGCTACGCGCGCCGCATCGGCGACGGTGCTGGGCGTCTTCGCCGAGAAGATCGACAACATGATCGTGGCTTCGGCCGACCTGTCGAATTCGGACAAGACCGACGGTTACCTGAAGAAGACCAAGGCGTTCACGAAGGGCGATTTCAGCGGGAAATTCTTCCAGGCGGGCGTCTCGGAGCTGACGATGGCCTGCGTTGCGAACGGCATGGCGCTGCACGGCGGCGTGATCCCCGTCTGCGGCACGTTCTTCGTCTTCTCCGATTATATGAAGCCCGCCGTGCGCCTCTCGGCGCTGATGCGCCTGCATGTGGTCTACGTCTGGACGCACGACTCGTTCCGCGTGGGCGAGGACGGCCCGACGCACCAGCCCGTGGAGCACGAGGCGCAGATCCGCCTGATGGAGCACCTGCGCAACCACCACGACGAGCGTTCGATGCTCGTGCTGCGTCCGGCCGACGGCGATGAGACCGTCATGGCGTGGAAACTGGCCGTCGAGGAGCACCGCCCTGTGGCGCTCGTGCTGTCGCGCCAGAACATCAAGACCCTGCCGACGCTGGGCGCCATCCGCCGCGAGGAGGCCGCGCAGGTCGCCAAGGGCGGTTATGTGGTGATGGATGCCGCCAAACCCGCCGCGGTGCTGATCGCCACGGGTTCGGAGGTCGCAACGCTGGTCGAAGGCGCCGAGCTGCTGGCCGCCGAGGGCATTCCGGTCCGTGTGGTGAACGTCCCGAGCGAGGGGCTGTTCCGCGACCAGCCCCGTTCGTACCAGGAGAGCGTGCTGCCTGCGGGCGTTGCGCGCTACGGCATGACTTCGGGCCTTCCGGTCAATCTCCGGGGACTGGTGGGCGAGAACGGCGTGATCCACGGTCTCGACCATTTCGGCTGGTCGGCCCCCTACAAGGTGCTCGACGAGAAGTTCGGCTACAACGGGGCAACCGTCGCCGCCGAAGTGAAAAAGATGCTCGGGAAATAGCGGAGACCGTCCGGGTTCGGCGGCAACGATTTTCGAGTCGCCGCCGAAGTGAAGAAGATGCTTGGGAAATAGTACCTATATATAAAATGTGCAGGAGCCACCGCCCGACGCGGTGGCTTTTGTTTTGCAGATTCCGAAATTATGCCTATCTTTGCAGTCCCGTCTGTCAAGCGGGGAAATGTGGAAAGATTTGACTGATTGCAAACCACAATAAAAAATCGCTAAAACAGCACATTTTTTATTTTCAACAGCCAATTTTTCCCATTTTATACGTTTAACCATTAAAAATGTATGAAAATGGGCTTTTTATTTACATCGGAATCGGTGTCCGAAGGACATCCCGACAAGGTTTCGGATCAGATTTCCGACGCAATCCTCGACGAATTCCTGCGCCGCGACGCCAACTCGAAAGTCGCCTGCGAAACCCTTTGCACCACGGGACTCGTGGTCGTGGCGGGTGAAGTGCGCTCGGAGGCGTATGTCGACGTGCAGGGCGTGGCGCGCCGCGTGATCAACCGCATCGGCTACACCCGGAGCGACTATCAGTTCGACGGCAACTCGTGCGGCATTCTGTCGGCCATTCACGAACAGTCGTCGGACATCAACCAGGGCGTCGTGCGCGAAGCCGAGGAGGAGCAGGGCGCCGGCGACCAGGGCATCATGTTCGGCTACGCCTGCAACGAGACCCGCGAGATGATGCCCGCGACGCTGATTCTGTCGCACGTGATCCTCAAGGAGCTGGCCGTCATCCGCCGCGAAGGCGAGGTGATGACCTATCTGCGTCCCGACTCGAAGTCGCAGGTCACGATCGAGTACGACGAGACGACGAACAAGCCGCTGCGCGTGCATACGATCGTCGTCTCGACGCAGCACGACGAGTTCATCCTCCCGGGCGAGGGCCGCAGCGAGAAGGAGGCGGAAAAACAGATGCAGGACAAAATCCGCGAGGACGTGCGCACGATTCTCATTCCGCGGGTCAAGGCGCGTCTGGAGCGCGCCGGCGACCAGCTGGCCGCACTGATCGGCGACGACTACATCCTGCACGTGAACCCCACGGGCAAGTTCGTGATCGGAGGGCCTCACGGAGACACGGGACTTACGGGCCGCAAGATCATCGTCGACACCTACGGCGGCCGCGGCGCGCACGGCGGCGGCGCCTTTTCGGGCAAGGACTCGTCCAAAGTGGACCGTTCGGCGGCCTATGCCGCGCGCCACATCGCCAAGAACCTCGTGGCGGCGGGCGTCGCCGACCAGATTCTGGTCGAGTTGAGCTACGCCATCGGCATCGCGCAGCCGCTGTCGATCTACGTCGATACCTACAATTCACCCCGTCCCGCGGCGCTGGCCGGCATGACCGACGGCGAGATCGCCCGCCGCATCGGGAAGCTCTTCGACCTGCGTCCCGCGGCCATCGTGAAGCGTTTCGGCCTGAAAAACCCGATCTTCGAGGCGACGGCTTCCTACGGGCATTTCGGCAATCGTCCTTATACGAAGGTGGAGAAGGTCTGGGAGAACGGCGTCGAGACCGAGCGCGAAATCGAGTTCTTCGGCTGGGAGAAACTCGATGCCGTGGAGCAGATCAAGCGGGAGTTCGGCCTTTAGCGTCCGGATACGCTGAAAAATCGGGGCGTCCGCGCAGGATGTCCCGATTTTTGTGCGAAAAGGACATACTAACCGGACGTTATTGTGCGTTTGTCCTTCGAAATTGAAATTTAAACGTACAGCTTATGTAATGAAGTTGCCTCTGATTAATAGAACCAAAACATTTAATTCATTATGAAAAAGGCATTTTTGATTTTAGGACTCGTAGCCGTGTCGGCCGCAGCCGGCGGACTTACGGCTTGGACGGTTTCCGCGGACCGCGGAGGTTCCGTCGCATACATCGAGCGCGAGGTGGAACGTACGCCCGCGCTGGGAACCCAGTTTACGTCTTACCAGGGCGAGCAGTATCCCGACCTCACCTACGCCGCCGAGAATGCGGTGAAGGCCGTCGTGAACATCGAGGCCATCCAGCAGGTCGAGATGCCCCAGCGCCGGGGCTACGATCCGTTTCTGGAGTTCTTCGGAATCCCGCAGGATTACGGCCGCGGCGACGGAGGTCCGCAGTACCGCGAGCAGCGGGCCGGCGGTTCGGGCGTGATTATTTCGGAGGACGGCTATGTCGTGACGAACAACCACGTCGTGGACGGGGCTTCGAAACTCAAGGTGAAGCTCAACGACGGGCGTTCGTTCGACGCCAAACTCATCGGCAAGGATTCGGCGACGGACCTCGCGCTGCTGAAGGTCGAGGCCAAGGGGCTGCCTACGCTGGCTTTCGGATCGTCCGATGCGCTGCGTCTGGGCGAATGGGTGCTGGCGATCGGTTCGCCGTTCGACTTGCAGTCGACCATCACGGCCGGCATCGTGAGCGCCAAGGCGCGGCAGCTGGGAGCCATTCCCAACGATTTCAGGATCGAGTCGTTCATCCAGACCGACGCGGCGGTGAACCCCGGCAACTCGGGCGGCGCGCTGGTCAACACCCACGGCGAGCTGGTGGGCATCAACACGCTGATCAAGTCGCAGACGGGAAGCTACGTGGGCTATTCGTTCGCCATTCCCGAGTCGATCGTCCGCAAGGTGGTGGTCGATCTGAAGGAGTTCGGCGTCGTGCAGCGCGCCCTGCTGGGCGTACAGTTCCGCGTTGTGGATCAGGATTTCCTCGATACGGAGGGTAAAGAGTTGGGCATCAAGGATCTGGGCGGCGCCTACGTGGCCGCAGTTGTCGAGGGCGGAGCCGCTTCGGAGGCCGGAATCCGCAAGGGAGACGTGATTCTGGACATTGATGGCGTGAAAATTGTTGAGCCTTCGACGCTTCAGGAGCAGATCGCCAAACGCCGACCCAACGATACGGTTAAATTATCCGTAAAAAGAGACGGAAAGGTGAAACAATTTGACGTTACTTTGCGTAATAAAGCAGGTAAAACGGAATTGGTTACCAAGGAGGACGTCGACGTTGTCGATGCGCTCGGAGGTAAGTTCGCCGATGCGGGCGCCAAACTGTGCCGCGAACTTGACATCAAGGGCGGCGTGCAGGTGGTCGGCATCAAGGCCGACGGAATTCTGGCCCGCGCCCGTGTTAAACAGGGATTTGTGATCACTCACATCAACGACCGCCCGGTCTATTCGCTCGGCGACATGCAGCGGATGACGGAGAAGGTCCGTTCGATCGACGGCGTTTATCCCAACGGCCGTTCGGCAAGCTACACGCTGGTGGAGTAAATCGCAGCCCGGGCGGGTTTATGGATTGCAGTATTATTAGGATAGTTAGAAAAAAATATGCGTCAATTAAAGATTACAAAGTCCATCACCAACCGCGAAAGCGCCTCGCTGGACAAGTACTTGCAGGAAATCGGCAAGGAGGAGCTTATCACGGTTGAGGAGGAGGTGGAACTCGCCCAGCGAATTAAAAAAGGAGACCAGGAAGCGCTTGAGAAGCTCACCAAAGCCAACCTGCGTTTCGTGGTGTCCGTCGCCAAACAATACCAGAATCAGGGATTGAGCCTCCCGGACCTGATCAACGAGGGCAACCTCGGGCTGATCAAGGCCGCCGAGAAGTTCGACGAGACCCGCGGTTTCAAGTTCATCTCCTATGCCGTGTGGTGGATTCGTCAGTCGATTCTCCAGGCTTTGGCCGAGCAGTCGCGCATCGTGCGTCTGCCGCTCAACCAGGTGGGTTCGCTGAACAAGATCAACAAGGCGTTCGCACGCTTCGAGCAGGAGCACGAGCGCACGCCGTCGCCCGAAGAGCTGGCTACGGAACTGGAACTCCCGAAGGAGAAGGTCACCGACACGCTGCGTGTCGCCGGCCGCCACGTATCGGTCGACGCTCCGTTCGCCGACGGCGAGGACAACTCGCTGCTGGATGTGCTGGTGAATCCCGATTCGCCCAACGCCGACCGCGGGCTGATCAACGAGTCGCTGTCGACCGAGGTGGACCGTGCGCTGGAGACCCTCACGGAGCGTGAGCGCGACATCATCAAGTACTTTTTCGGCATCGGAACCTCGGAGATGACTCTCGAGGAGATCGGCGAGAAGTTCGACCTGACGCGCGAGCGCGTGCGTCAGATCAAAGAGAAGGCGATTCGCCGCCTCCGGCATTCGTCGCGGTCGAAACTCCTGAAATCCTATCTGGGATAGGGAATCCCGTGCAGTTCGTAAAAATCCCGGCCTTGCTTCTTGCAGGGCCGGGATTTTTCGTCTTTCGGGCGGGGCGGATTACCACACGATCGGCTCCTTGCCCACGGAGCGGAGGTATTCGTTGGCGCGCGAGAAGTGGCGGCAGCCGAAGAATCCCCGGTAGACCGACAGCGGCGAAGGGTGCACGGCTTTGAGGATCAGGTTGCGCTGCGGGTCGGCGATGGCGCCTTTCTTCTGGGCGTAGCTGCCCCAGAGCATGTAGACGATGCCCTCTTTGCGCTGGGCGATGGCGCGCACCACGGCGTCGGTGAAGGTCTCCCAGCCGCGGCCGGCGTGCGACGCGGCTTCGTGAGCGCGGACCGTGAGCACGGCGTTGAGCAGCAGCACTCCCTGTTCGGCCCAGCGGTCGAGGTTGCCCGTAGACGGTATGGGCGTGCCGGTGTCGTCGGAGACCTCCTTGAAGATGTTTTGCAGCGAGGGCGGGAAGGGAACTCCGTCCGCGACCGAGAAACAAAGCCCGTTGGCCTGTCCGGGACCGTGATAGGGGTCCTGGCCGATGACGACCACTTTCAGGCGGTCGAACGGGCATTTGTCGAAGGCGCGGAAGATGTTGCTGCCGCGCGGGAAAATGCGCCGCGAGGCGTATTCCTGCCGTACGAACTCCGTGAGCTGCGCGAAATAGGGTTTTTCGAACTCCGGGGCGAGGAGTTCCTTCCAGTCGGGGGCTATCTTTACATCCATGTTACGAGCGGTTAAAGTCGTGTAAATGTAGTAAAAAGTTCCCGGAATGCCGTGTTTTTGCGGCGGATTTCGGCGGGCAGGGCAAAAAACGGGCGGCATCCGCTGAACTTGGGGTGGACGCCGCCCGTCGCTGATGGTAAGAAGGGGGTTATTTTGGGGTTGCGCCATAGCCCACGACGAGGATTCCGTCGAGACTGCCTTGGGGTTTTTCAGGCCGTTCGGAGAGCTTGTCCCCGCTGCCTTGGAGGTAAAAATCGACGGGCAGCGTATATTTCACGCGCACCTTCTCTCCGCGCTGTTCGCCGGGCGTCCATGCTCCGGCGGGCGAGGAGGCGATCACGCGGCGGGCCTCGTCGGCAAGCAGTTTGTCGGGCGATTGCAATACCAGGATGTTGCTTACCGAACCGTCCTTTTCGACGATGAACGAGACGATGACACGTCCCTGGATATTGTTTTTCATCGCTTCGGCCGGGTATTGGATGTGCATCTGTATCCAGTTGCGGAAGTCTTTGATCTCGCCGCTCCGGAACGAAGGCATCTTCTCGGTGACCAGGAATGGTTCGTTACCGTCGGGAGCGCCCTGCACGGTTGCGCTTTCGGTCTGGGGCAGGCGGAAATCGACGGGCAGCGTATATTTCACGCGCACCTTCTCTCCGCGCTGCTCGCCGGGCGTCCATGCTCCGGCGGGCGAGGAGGCGATCACGCGGCGGGCCTCGTCGGCAAGCAGTTTGTCGGGCGATTGCAATACCAGGATGTTGCTTACCGAACCCTCCTTTTCGATGGTGAACGTCACGACCACGCGGCCCTGAATGTTCCGTTCCACGGCCTCGGCGGGGTATTGGAGGTGCTCCTGCACCCACGCGCGGAAGTCGTTGAGGTCGCCGCCGCGGAACGAAGGCATCTTTTCGACGATCAGAAACGGCATGTCTTCCGTGGACGCGGAGGCGATTTCGACCGATCCGGGTTTCTCGTTGAAAACGGCTTCGTCAGCCGCCGGTTTGGCTGCGCCTTTGGTGGTGATCACGATCACGCCGTTTTTACCCCGCGAACCGTACACTGCGGTGGAGGACTGATTTTTGAGGACGCTGATCCGTTCGATCGTATTGGGGGCGATGTCGTCGATGCTCGTCCGCTCGACGCCGTCGACGATATAGAGCGGTTTGGCTTTCCGCTCCTTTTCGGCTCCTGCGGCGCTTTGGGGCGCGGGCGTTTTTTGGTCGCCGAGGGTTACGCTGACGGGGTCGAGCTTGTTGCTCTCGGTCTCCAAGGTGATTTCAAAACTCTCTGCGCCGGATTTGTCGGAGACGCGGACTTTCCGGGTCTGGCAGCCGACGTAGGAGATGACAAGTTCATTGCCGGGAGCCGCTAAAATCTGCGCCGTGCCCTCCTTGCCGGTCACGGTTCCGACGTTCGATCCGCTGATCAGTACGATTGCGCCCGGAAGCGGCTGGCCGTTCTGGAAGACGGTTACGGAGACTTTTTTCTTCGTTGCGTCCTGGGACGCTGTTTCGTCGGCCGGGGCCTTTTCGGTCTCTGCAATCCGGACCTCGGCGGCGCGCGTGGTCAGCGAGAAAGCGCACAGGAGTCCTATCACGGCGGGAAGCGTTCCCGCCAGCCGCAGCAGGGAGTGCCTGCCGGAAGTTTTCGTTGTCATCATTTTAAAGCGTTTTTTGGTTAAGGAATCCCGCAGCCCGTTGGCTATTTCCGGACTATAACCGAATAGCTGCCTGAATATGGTTTTCATGTAATGTTCGATGTCGTACCCTTCGGCCAGCACGTCGCTGTCGGCTTCGAACTCCTCGGCTTCGGTAAGCCGCCGTGCGGCGAGCCATACGAAAGGGTTCCACCACAGCGCGGCCTTCATGCATTCCATCGCCACGCGTTCGGCGGAGTGGCGGTGGGCGACGTGGCTCGCCTCATGGGCTACGATGGCCTGCAACTCTCCGGCCGGGATCTGGTCCCAGAGGTAGATCGAGCGGAAGAACGAGAACGACGCGATCCGCTGCGGGGTGCGCACGAGCGTGAAACGCTCCGTGCGGGTGATCGCCGCACTGCGCCGCAGCCGGCGGATGCGCACGACCTGCCACAGCATGACGCCCGCGACCAGCCCGACCCCGATCAGGTATACCGCCAGGCATATCGCTTCGGGCGTGACGGCCGGAGCCGCCTCTTCGACCACCTCGGCGGTCCATTCGGCCTCGGGCAGTGCGACCGTCGGGGCGACCTCGATCACCTTGCCCGGCCAGACGGGGATGCGCAGCAGCGGAATGACCGCCGCCAGGAGGGTCGATGCGAGCAGGTAGGCCCTGCACCAGCCGAACCGCACGTGCCGTTCGAGCAGGATGGCGTAGGCCGCCAGCAGCACGCCGCTGCAAGCCAGCACTTCGAGGGCGTAGATGGCGAGGGTTTTCACGGCGGTTATTTTTTGGCGTTGCGCATGATTTCGAGAATTTCATCCATCTCCCGGGCGGGGATGTTTTCATGGCGCGAGAAGAACGACACCAGTTGGGCCAGCGAGCCGTCGAAATAGCTGGAAAGCATCGACGACATGACGCCGCGGGCATACTCCTCGCGGCCGATCAGCGGAAAATAGCGGTGGCTCTTGCCCTCGGCCGTATGGCTGACGAAGCCCTTGTTCTCCAGAATCTTGAGAAACGTGGCGACGGTGGTGTACTTGGGGTGGGGTTCGTCGGTCCGGGCGATGATGTCGTTGACCACCGCGTCGCCCAGACGCCAGAGAATCTGCATGATCTCCTCCTCGCCGCGAGTCAGTTCCGTAATCTTGGTATTCATAGGTCGTGTTGTTTCGGGTTTACGACACAATATTACTACTAAATTTTTAGTAAAACAAATTTTCGATCTAAAAATTTAGTAGATAAGCCCGAAATAATTGATACCTATGTTTATAAGAAAGGTGGAGAGGCCTGGTCGGAGTGGTCGGAGCTGGGAGCGAGGCTATCGTAGCTGCCGTTCGGCCTCGTTGTCTTTCTCCTCCTTGTCGTCCTCCTCCCAGTCGAACCACGGGAATTCGTGCCGGCCGTCCAGCGCGAAGCGCGTGTAGGTGATCGGAAGTCCCATTTCGAGAAAGCGGGTTTCATAAGCCGTCTTGACCGAAAGCACCTCGTCGGCGAACCCCGAACCGTAGATGTCGGGTTCGGAGACCTCGCAAGTCAGCCCGTAATGGCGGATGACCTCGCCCGTGTAGGCGTAGAGGTGCTTGGAGTCGGTCTTGAGGTTGATCCACCCGTCGGGCCGGAGCAGGCGGGCGTAACAAGCCAGGTAGAGCGGCGAGGTGAGGCGTTTCTTGGCCCGCCGGGTCTTGAGCTGCGGATCGGGGAAGGTGATCCAGATTTCGGACACTTCGTTTTCGGCGAACAGCGCGTCGATGAACTCGATGCGTGTGCGCAGGAAGCCTACGTTGTGCATCCTGCGGTCCGTGGCGGTCTTCGCGCCGCGCCACATGCGTGCGCCCTTGATGTCGATGCCGATGTAGTTGCGCTGCGGGTCGCGCTGAGCCAGCGCGACGGTGTATTCGCCCTTGCCGCAGCCCAGTTCCAGTACGATGGGATTGTCGTTGCGGAAGAAATCACGGTTCCAGTTCCCTTTCAGCGGGTGGTCGCGGTGGAACACCTCGTCGAATTCGGGTTGCACGAAACATTCGAAAGTCAGGTTCTCGCGGAACCTGCGGAGCTTGTCTTTGCCCATAGTGGTCTGTTGTTCCGCCGGACTGCGGGGCCGGCAGGACGGTAATGTGTTTTCGGTTATCTGCTTTGCTGCAGGTCGACGCCGACGGCTTCGACCCCGCGGACGGGGCGGACCGGCGTGACCGAGCAGCGGTAGTCGCCGTGCTGCGTGAGGCGGATTCGGCGGCGGTAGGGGATCGCTGCCTCGCGCATCAGGGCCGCGGGACCTTTCGGGTGCGGGATGACGAGCAGGAACCACTCCCCGAAGCGGAGCGAATCGGGGGTTACGGTGGCGATGCGGACCGTCAGCGTGTCCTCCGCGAAGCGGTCGTTGCAGCGCAGGAAGATCACGGCGTCGCGCAGCGACACGGTGTCTGCGTTCGGCAGGCGGATTTCGGCCCGCGAGTCCCACCGGGCGGGGTTGACGTCGGTGACCGCCGACTGGTGGGGCGAGACGCAGCTTCCGGCCAGAAGCGCGGCCGCCACGGCCGCGATATGCCCTGCCGAGCGTTTCACCGCGCTATTGGTTTTGATGCGTTCCGCCGTTATTGCCGCCTTCGCTGCCGCCTCCGTTGCCGTTATTGCCGGCCGGGGCGTTTCCGCCGTTGTTTCCGTTTCCGTTTCCGTTTCCGCGGCGGCGGTTGCGGTTGTTGCGGCTGCGGTTTCCGCCCTCACGGCCGCCTCCGTTGTTTTCACGGGGTTCGCGGCCGTTGTTCTCGCGGCCGTTGTTCTCGCGGGGTTCACGGCTGTTGTTTTCGCCTCGGTTATTGTCGCCGCGGCCGTTGTGCGGACGCTCGCCGTTGCCGCCGTTCTGACGCTCCCCTGCGTTGCTTCCGTTGCGCGGACGGTCGTTGCGGCGCGGCTGCCTGTCGGGACGGCCGGGCTGTCCTTCACGCGGCTGGCGGGTCTCCCCGCCGGACTCCTGCGGCGTCTGTCCGTTCTGCCCTGCGGGGCGTCCCTGCTCGCCGCGGCCCTTGTTGTTGCGGCCGCCGCGCTTGCGGCGTTTGGCCTGGTCGAAGCGGGTGATGCTGTCCTCCTCCGAACGGTAGGTCGGCTCCTCGATCTCCGGGCGGATGTCGTCGGCGTCCTGCAACCGTTCGACCTTCTTGCCCTGGCGGTTCAGCGCCATGATCTCCCGCACGCGCGAAACGGGCAGCGTGGTGACGTTGGCCATCGCGTCCTTCGACGAAGAGAAGGTCATCGTTCCGGCCAGCACGTCGCTCTTGACGCAGAACCATTCGCCTTCGGCGGCCTGGAGCGGTTCGCGCAGGCGCGGGAACTCCTTGCGGGCGTCGACATAGGTGTCGTATTCGTACATCATGCAGCACTTGAGCTTCGAGCACTGCCCGGCCAGCTTCTGGGGGTTGAGCGAAATGTCCTGCACGCGCGCGGCTCCGGTCGTGACGCTCGAAAAGCTCGACATCCACGACGCGCAGCACAGTTCGCGGCCGCAGGCGCCCAGTCCGCCGATGCGTCCGGCCTCCTGGCGGGCGCCGATCTGCTTCATCTCGATGCGGATGTGGAACCGTTCGGCGAAGACCTTGATCAGTTCGCGGAAGTCCACGCGCTCGTCGGCGATGTAGTAGAAGATAGCCTTGATCTTGTCGCCCTGATACTCCACGTCGCCGATTTTCATGTTCAGGCCCATGTCGGCGGCGATCTGCCGCGAGGCGATCATCGTCTCGTGCTCCACTTTTCGATGTCGTAGGGTTTGGCCTTGCGGTAGATCTTCTTGTATTCGCCGTTGTAGGGGTTGAATCCCGTGCGGCGCATCTGGCGCGCCACCAGGTCGCCCGTGAGCGACACGACGCCGATGTCGTGGCCCGGCGACGCTTCGACGGCCACGATGTCGCCCCGTTTGAGGTCGAGGTTGTTGACGTTCTGGTAGAACGAACGGCGGGTGTTCTTGAAACGCACCTCGACGATGTCGCTCGGCATGTTGACCGGGTACTCGTCGAGCCAAGCCGTTTCGTGGAGCTTGAAGCACCCGTCGCAGAGTTTGGCTTCCGGCTCCGAGCCGCAGTTGCAAAAGGCGCACCCGCGGCCCACTTCGGGTTTGCAGGCGCCCGTATGTCGTTTTTCGGTATCCATGATTGGGTATAATTTGCGTAAAGATACAAAATAATTCACAATTCAGAATTCAGAATTCACAATTTTGGCTTATTCGGGAACTATGCCTGCAAACTGAATTTATGAATTGCGAATTGTGGATTGTGAATTCCCGTTTGCATGCAAACGGCTGATGCTGCGGCGGATGCGCACGATCATCATCACGGCTGCGGCCGACAGTCCGAACGAGAAGCCCAGGAAAAGCCCCGAAGGACCCATGCCCATCGTGAAACCGAACAGGTAGCCCGCCGGGAGGTTCAGCAGCCAGTAGGAGACGAAGGCGATCGGCATGATGATCTTCACGTCCTGAATACCCCGCAGGATACCCACCGAGACGTTCTGGATGCCGTCCGACAGTTGGTAGAGCGCAGCGAAGACCATCAGGTTCGAGGCGATGGCGATCACCTCGGCGTTGGTGGTGAAGAAGGTCGGGATCACGTTGCGCATCGTGATGAAAACCAGCGCTGCGAGGGCGTTCCACGCCAGCACGAGGTGGTACGACGCCTTGGCCGCGAGCGACAGCTGGCCGATGTCGCGCGCGCCGTAGCAGTGCGACACGCGGATGGTGGTGGCCGCGCCGATCGACATGACGATCATAAAGGCGCAGTTGCCGATGGTCGTGGCGATCTGGTTGGCGCTCATCGTCTCCTTGTTGAACCACCCCATCATAATTCCCGTGCCGACGAAGGCCGAGGCTTCGAGGAACATCTGCATCGAGATCGGCAGGCCCATGTGCAGCAGTTGTCTGACCGACGCCCACGAGTAGTTGCGCGGCGAAAAGCCTTCGAGATAGACGCGGTATTTGCTGCGGCTGTAAAAGTAGCCGATCATCAGCATCGGGGCGATGATGCGCGACATCAGCGTGCCCAGGCCCGCGCCCTCGGCGCCCATCTCGGGAAATCCGTAGCGGCCGTAGATGAACACCCAGTTGAAGCCGATGTTCGCGAGGTTGGCCGCGATCGTGACGAACATCTCGACCTTCGTGTTGCCCACGCCTTCGAGGAACTGCTTGAAGGTGAAGAACAGCATGATGAACGGCATGCTCCACACCAGCATCCTGTAATAGGGGATGGCCATGTCGACCACTTCGGCGGGCTGGCCGAGGTGGTACATCAGCGGAATGACGGCGTACTGCACGGCGGCCATCGCCACGCCCAGCAGTCCGTAGAAGAGAATGCCGTTCTGGAGCAGTCCCGACGATTTCTCGCGGTCGCCCTGCGCGTAGAGTTCGCCCACGAGAGGCGTCATGCCCAGTGCGATGCCGATGGCGGCGATGAAGAGGATGAAGAAGACGGCGCCGCCGAACGACACGGCGGCCAGCGGCGTGGGGTCGCTGCCTCCGTAGCGGCCGACCATCAGGTTGTCGGCGACCTGCGTGAGGATCTGCCCCAGCTGTGTCAGCACCACGGGCAGCGCCAGCCGCAGGTTGGCTTTGTATTGCTCTTTGTATGTTGCGAAACTGTACATTCGATTCGGGTATTGAGGTGCAAAGATAGCCATTTCCGCCGGGATTGCAATTCACAAACCCCTCCCGGGGCGGAAAAAGCGCCGGAAGGGGCTGCGAAAGTGCCCGCGGTGCGGATCAGTAGGGCAGTTCGATGCGGATGCAGCAGCCCCCGCTGTATTCGGGGCAGACGCGGATGTCGCCCCCGAGGCGGGTGACGATCAGGCGGCAGAGGTAAAGCCCGATGCCCGAACCGGGTTTGAAGGGGTCGACCTTGGTGAAGCGTTCGAACACCCACTCCTGCTTTTCGGGCGGGATGCCGATGCCCGTGTCGCTGACGCTGATTTGCAACGTGCGCCGGGACTCGTCGTTGCGGCAACGGAGCGTGATGCGTCCTGCGGCGGTGAACTTGGCGGCGTTATGCAGCAGGTTGTCGACGACGCGCGTCAGGTAGAAGGCATTGGTGGGTATCTCGATCTCCGTTTCCGCTTCGTTGACGTATTCGACCGCCGGATTGTTGCCGAGCTGCTTTTGCAGCTCCAGCCGTTCGGCGCAGAGCAGGCAGATGTCGGTCTGGGCGACCGGGAGCGGGCTTTCGGAACTGACGAGCTGCGAGAGTTCGAGCATGTTCTCCAGCAGGGCGGTCAGGGCCGTGGTGCTCTTCCAGATCTCGGCCTGAAAAGCCTGCCGGGCCGCAGGCTCCTGTTCCGTGAGCAGCAGTTCGGAGAAGCCGTTGATGGCGTTCAGCGGCGTGCGTATCTCGTGGCACATCGAGTTGATGAAGGCGGTCTTCATTTTTTCGCTCTCCTGGGCGCGGCGGCTTTGGCGCTGCGCCTCTTCGCTGGCCGCCATGAACTGCGTGCGCGCCAGCTTCAGCCGCCGGACCATCGCCTGCTGGTAGGCGGCCCAGCCGGCGAGCAGCAGCAGCACGATGCCGCCGGCGACAAGCAGGAAGAGTTTGTTGCGGTCGGCCAGCCGGGACTTTTCGAGTTCGAGGCGGTTGACGTCGTAGAGCGCCTGCATCTCGGCCAGCTTGCTCTGCGCCTGGTCCCTGCGGCTGTGGTAACGGAAGTCGTTGCCTTTCCGCATGGCTTCGAGGGCTTTTGCGTAATCGCCCGCCTTTTCATACAGGTGCGACTGCGCTATGTAGATGGAGCCGAGATCCGCCTTTTTGCCGGTCTCGGCGTAGTGGGTCAGCAGCGAATCCATGTAGGCCGTGCTCCGCTCGTAGTCGCCCCTGTCCTGGTAATAACGGGCGCTGGTGTTGTATATCTCCTCGCGGTCGCCGCGCCCGCGCGCCAGCTCCATGCATTTGTCGTAGTAGCCGTCCACCTCCTCCCGGGTGAGGAGGCCGCCCAGGAAGACCATCTTGCCGTAGGACCGCATCAGGTATTCCGCCGAGTCGCGGCGGGGGCGTTCGAAACGTTTGTCGGCAGCCACCCACGCGCGGTGCAGGTCGATGCACCGGCCGATCTGACCGGCGGCGCGCGGATCGTCGGCCTAGAGATAGATGTCTGCAAGTTCCTCGCGGCAGAGTTTTTCGAAGTGGACGCGTTCCTCCAGCGGGTATTTTTCGAGCTTGGCGAGAGCCTGCTCCACATAGGGGATGGCCTGGGGAATGTTGCCGTAGGCTTCGGTGGCGATCGACGAATAGTCGATGGAGAGTCCCGTGAGGAATTCCCATTCGATCTCCTCCTCGGGGGTGAGGCTGCCCGGTTGCCGCTCGCGGAATCCCGCCAGCGCGCGGTCGATCGCCTCGAACGAGTTGGCCACCGACATCTGCTTCCAGAGCCAGAAGGCGTTGAGCGATGCACGGAACAGCGCGAAGCGGCGGTCGGGCAGGAGGCTGTCCGCAAGGCGGACGTACTCCAAAGCCCGTTCGGGCTGCTTCGCCGAGAATCCCTGCACGAGCCGGTCCAGCGCCTCCCGGCATCCGTAGTCGTCTCCGGCTCCGGCGGCTTCGGTGAGTGCGGCTTCCCAGTAGAGGGCGGCGAGCGCCGTGCTGTCGGCGCAGAGGTCGGCCAGCCGGACATAGGTCTGCTCCCGTTCGGCGGGCGTGCGCGCCCGGGACAGCGCTGCGGACAGGCTGTCGGCTTCAGCGGTTGCGGCGAACGCCGTCGTCGCGGCGCAGAGGGTTATAAACAAGGCCCCGGAGAGGGTTTTCAGAGAAATCGGACGCATTCGGTTTCAGTGAAGAGGTATGAAATATTCGCACAAATTTAGGAAAAATGGAAAATATCGCATCCTTTCCTGCCGGAAAAATGCGAAAAGGGGCCGGGAAACGATCCCGGTCCCTCTCTGCGAGCGGTCGGTTATGCCACGCGCAGTTTCACGCCGCGGCCCTTGTCCGACTCCACGATCACGGTGTCGCCCTCGTGGAGCTTGCCGTCGATGATCAGCGTCGAGAGCGGTTCCTCGACGTTGTCCATCAGCGTCCGCTTGAGCGAACGCACGCCGTAGCGCGACTCGTAGCCCATGGCCGCCAGCCGGCGTTTGGCCCCTTCGGTGATCTTCACCTTGTAGCCCAGCCTGCCCGTGCGGGCCATCAGCCCCTGCAATTCCAGGTCGACGATCCGTTCCACGTCGGCGATCTCCAGCGTGCGGAACAGCACGATGTCGTCGATGCGGTTGAGGAACTCCGGGGCGAAGGTGTGCTCCAGAGCCTTGCGGTACTCGCTCTGGGGCGTCCGGTCGGCCACGGCGCTCTTCGAGGTGGTGCTGTAACCCACCTGCACCGATTTCCGGACCACGGCCCGCGAACCCACGTTCGAGGTCATAATGATGATCGTGTTCCGGAAGTCGACCTTGCGTCCCGAGCCGTCGGTGAGGTGCCCTTCGTCGAAGATCTGCAACATGGCGTTGAAGACCTCGGGATGGGCCTTCTCGATCTCGTCGAAGAGCACCACGGCGTAGGGCTGACGACGCACGGCCTCCGTTAACTGGCCTCCTTCGCCGTAACCGACGTATCCCGGGGGCGAGCCGATCAGGCGCGCCACGTTGTGTTTTTCGCCGTATTCGCTCATGTCGATCCGGATCAGCCCGCGGTGCTCGTCGAACAGCCATTTCGACACCTCCTTGGCCAGCAGCGTCTTGCCGACGCCCGTGGGCCCGACGAAGAGGAAGACGCCGATGGGGCGGTTTTCGTCCTTCAGTCCGGCGCGCGAACGGCGGATGGTGCGCGAAATCTTCTCCACGGCCTCCTGCTGTCCCACGACGCGCTTGGCGAGGTGTTCGCGCAGGGTTTGCAGACGGATCATCTCGCCGTCCGAGACGCGCTCCGCAGGGATGCCCGTCATGGCGGTAATCACCTCCTGGATATGCCTTGCGGTGATCTCCACGGGATTGCTTTCGAGCGAGCGCTTCCATTCGGCGCGGCTCTCGCCCAGCTTCGAGCGCAGCGCGATTTCCCGCATGCGCGCCGAAGCGGCCTTCTCGTAGACCAGCGCTTCGACCGCTTCGCGGCGTTCGCGCCTGGCGTCGCTGAGCGCCGTCTTCATGGCCCGCAGCTCCTCCGGTTCGCGTGCCGATTGCAGGTGCGCCCGCGAGCCGGCCTCGTCCAGCACGTCGATGGCCTTGTCGGGGAAATAGCGGTCGGTGACGTAACGCCCGGTGAGCGTCACGCAGGCCTGCAACGCCTCCTCGGTGTAGTGCACCTTGTGGTGGCGCTCGTAGTGGGGCGCGATGTTGCGCAGGATCTGGAGCGTCTGCTCGGGTGTCGTCGGCTCGATCACCACCTTCTGGAAGCGGCGTTCGAGGGCCGAGTCAGTCTCGATGTTCTCGCGGTACTCGTCGAGCGTTGTGGCGCCGATGGTTTGCAGTTCGCCGCGCGCAAGGGCCGGTTTGAGGATGTTGGCCGTGTCGAGGCTGCCCTGCGTGGAGCCGGCGCCCACGATGGTGTGTATCTCGTCAATGAAGATGATCGTGTCCTTGGCTTTGCGCAGTTCGTCCAGCAGCTGCTGCATGCGCTCCTCGAACTCGCCGCGGAACTTCGTGCCCGCCACGAGCGACGAGACGTCGAGCGAGAAGAGCGTCTTGTCGGCGATGGTGTAGGGCACTTCGCCGCGCGCGATGCGCAGCGCCAGCCCTTCGACGATGGCGCTCTTGCCCACGCCGGCCTCGCCGATCAGGATCGGGTTGTTCTTCTTGCGGCGCGAGAGGATCTGCACCACGCGTTCGATCTCCTGCTCGCGGCCTATGACCGGGTCGATCTTCCCCTCGCGGGCCAGCCGCGTGAGGTTCACGCCGAACTTGTCCAGCAGGTGGGCCGGGCCTTTCTCCTCGTTCCTGTTCTCCTCGCCGAAGTCGAGCATGTGAACCTGCACTTCGGTGCGGAAGTCGTCTCCCACGGCGAATTTTTGCAGGTCTCCGGACACGCTGTCGGCCGTCACGCCGTACATCTCCAGTACGCGCGCGGTCGCCGTCGAACGGTCGCTGATGATGGCCAGCAGCGCGTGGGCCGTCGACACGCTCCGGGCGACGCCCGGCATTGCGAGCAGTTCCTCGGTGAAGTCGCGGTAATACTCCTCGGGCGACCGGGGCTCCTGCTGTTTGGCGCTGATTACCTCGCGTTCGATGCGCAGGCGCACCTGATAAAGCTCCCAGTCCTTGAGCCGGGAGGATAAAAGCTGGTAGGCGAGCGACCCCTCTTCGCGGAGCAGTTCCAGCGTGAGGAAGTCCTTGAGCGAATGCGTCATTCCCGCCTTCGTCGTGTTGAATGCCGAACGGGCGATGATGCCCTCCAACGTTTTCGAAATTTTTGGTTGCATGTTGCGTCGTCGTTATGAATTCGCCATACTAACGAGAGCGCGTATGTGATTATTATGCGGCCGTTTTTGTTTAGTGACTGAACTTTGGTGGCTGACGCAGAGGCCTTTCCGTCGGACGGGCATTTTCGGAGCAGCTCCAAGGCATCGGGTTTACCGACTGACTTCCAGCGTCTTGCGGGCTTTATCGGAGCGTTTCCGGACGGAATTGTATAGCATCGGCTTTTTTGTGGTGCGACTTGCCGGAATGTTCCGGATATTTCGCTGACGATCACCGAAATCCGCCCGGAATGCATTTCCGGCCTTTTGGGGTATAAAATTTTATTTCGGGTGATTTCGTGACGGAAAAGGCTCTCCCGGACAGTCGGTTTTAGCTCTCCGCCCGCCGGGTTTTCAGCAGCGGGGCCACTCGCCGACCTCCATGTCGCGCATCTCCGCGCCGTCGATCGTAAGGCGTACGGCCGTGCGGACCTTGTGGAAGCCGAACTCCCCGGCGGCTCCGGGGTTGACATGGAGCAGGTCGTAGACGGGATCGTAGATGACTTTGAGGATGTGGGAATGCCCGGCGATGAAGAGTTTCGGGTGCACGGACTGGATTTTCTGCACGGCGCGCGGGTCGTAATGGCGGGGATAACCTCCGATGTGGGTCATCAGCACCTGCACCCGCTCGCACTCGAAGGCCTGGAACGCGGGGTAGACGCGGCGGG
>OCPU01000457.1_pt1 | contig 42613 bp, 39 predicted proteins | sample 1538661 | NCBI WGS metagenome assembly OCPU01 (sample SAMN04571716, study PRJEB22368) | human gut metagenome | biome: human gut; material: stool | host: Homo sapiens | place: Luxembourg | collected 2012-10-19
GACAAATACCCGGCAAATGAAAACGGCTATTTGCTGCCAATCATCAAGACAGACCGGAACGAACGGTTGCAGTACAGAAATGCGCTCCGTCTGGTCAACAACAAGCTCAAGGAAATATCCGTATCAATCGGCCTACAAGCCAAACTCACGATGTACGTCAGCCGCCATTCATGGGCCAGTATCGCTAAAAGTCAGAACATTCCCCTGTCGGTCATCAGTGCGGGTATGGGGCATGATTCGGAAAATACCACGCAAATATATCTTGCCTCTTTGGACAATTCAACGATAGACAAAGCGAATGATCTGATATTGAAAAAATTAAGGTAGAATGTCAGGCAAAAAATGTTACCTCTTACCAAGAGAGGGATTAGACGATGCAAAAGTATAAAAAAGAATGTATAGCAAAGAATTTTTTCTATAAAAAATGTTACTTCTATGTTCAAAAACACATAAATGTTTAGCAAATTTCAATTTCACCCCAACGAAATATACTGATTGTTAGTGCATTATTCTTTTTATCCCTCTCTTGGTAAGAGGGGGATAAAAAAGGGAATTGAAATGCGGACAAAAAGTTTTATAGTATTGGTATTCACTCTGTTCGGGAGCGTTCATCTTTTCGGACAGGAAAGCCGGAAGGAAATCTGTGTGGATTTCCGTGTCGGCAAGAGCACGCTGGACACAGCCTATGTAAATAACGCCGAGCGTCTGGCGGAAATCGTATCGTTTTTGGGAAGTGTTAAAAATGATGGGGCACTCGATCTGGTCGAGGTGTCCTTCTGTGGTTCTGCTTCACCGGAAGGGTCTGCCGGAATCAATCGAAGGCTGGCGGAAGAACGCCGTGCGGCAGTGGAGAACTATGTGCGCAGATGTATTTCGCTTCCGGACAGTATCGTCACCCGTTGCGATGCCACCATCGCTTGGGAACGTCTGGCCTGTCTGGCGGAACAGTCGGACATGCCTCACAAGGAGGAAGCCGTGGAGGTGCTGCGCAATGTCCCCGAATACACGTACAATGACAAAGGGGTTCTGATTGACAGCAAGAAAAAACATTTGATGGAACTGCAGTACGGGCGCACTTGGTTCTATATGCTGGAACATTTCTTCCCGCAGGTTCGCAACGCCAGCGTCGTATTCGTGACGGTACGGCAAAAGCCGGTAATAAAAAGCGATACGGTCGAATTACAGACGGTTCCCGCCATTGATACGGCTGCCGTTATTCAGGAAACGGACACGCTCGTACCGCAGGCTATCGTACCGGAGCAGGAAGAACGGAAACCTTTCTACATGGCCGTCAAGACAAACATGCTTTATGACGTCTTGGCCGTGCCCAACATCGGCGTCGAGTTCTATCTCGGCAAGGGATGGACGCTCGGCGGAAACTGGATGTACGGCTGGTGGGACAAGGGCAGCAAGCACCGCTATTGGCGTGTGTACGGCGGCGACATCGCCGTGCGCAAGTGGCTGGGAAAACGTGCTGCCGGGAAGCCGCTCACCGGGCATCATCTGGGCGTTTACGGGCAGGTGTTCACATACGACTTCGAGTGGGGAGGCACCGGCTACATGGGAGGCGAACCCGGAGGGACACTTTGGGACAAGGGCAACTATGCCGTGGGCGTGGAATACGGCTACTCCCTGCCGGTGGCACGCAGGCTGAACATAGATTTCACTATCGGCGTGGGCTACTGGGGCGGCAAATATTATACCTACAGCCCTCTCGATGGGCATGACGTGTGGGAATCCACCAAGAACCGCCACTGGTTCGGGCCGACCAAGGCGGAAATATCTTTGGTCTGGCTGCTCGGACGGGGCAACAGCAATAACAGGAAAGGAGGTATGAAATGATGAGATACACGATAAGATACGTTTCCCTGTTGGCAGGAATGCTGACGGTGTTTTCTTCCTGCGAACACAAGGACTTATGTTTCGACCATGAGGCACACGCCCCGAAGTCAGACGTGCACGTGAAGGCAGTGTACGAAAAGGAATGGGAACATACTTGCGAGGGAGGTCCCGACTGGGAGCAATACCCCGCATGGGAGAGCAGGTTCGGTATGGAGTACCATGAGCTATGCCCCGACGCTCCCGACGGGTTGCGCGTGCAGGTATATAACGAGGACGGCACCAACAACATCCTGAACGTGGCACCCGAAGGCGACATCGTGCGGATGCGTCCGGGAGAACACTCCCTGCTGCTCTACAACAACGACACGGAATACATCGTCTTTGACGACATGAACTCGTTCGCATCGGCAAAGGCCACGACCCGTACACGTACCCGTGCGTCGTATGCGGGCAATCCGTACATGGAAAATACCGTCGAAAACACGGTGAATGCTCCCGATATGCTTTATGGCAACTACATGGAGAACTACACGGCCGAACGCAAGATTGAGGCCGACGAACTGCCCGTGACCATGCACCCGTTGGTTTTTACCTATCTGGTGCGTTACGAGTTCAGCCACGGGTTGGAATACGTGGCGTTGGCACGCGGCGCATTGGCAGGCATGGCCGGTGCGGTATGGCTGAACAGCGGACGCACCTCGGAAGAGGCAGCTACCATATTATATGATTGTAGCGTGGAAGATTTCGGAACACAGGCCTGCGTCCAGTCGTTCGGCATACCGGACTACCCGAACGAACACTACACGACACGTACCGAACGCCGTTACGGGCTGAATCTTGAAGTGCGCCTGAAGAACGGGAAAGTCAAGTCGTTCGATTTCGACGTGACCGATCAGGTCGCCGTACAGCCGCAGGGAGGGGTTATTGTGGTGAGCGGTATCGAGATTTCCGACGAGGAAGGTACGGAAGGCGGTTCCGGATTCGATGTGACGGTAAAAGATTGGGGTGAGTACGAAGACATCGAACTCCCTCTCTAAAAGATTGAATGTATTTATTAATTTATTTGTTTCACTAAAAAAATTTAGCGACATGAAAAAAAATCTTTTTTTTGTGGGAATTGCTGCCGCCGCAATGTTGGCAAGTTGCAGCAATGATGAGACTATGGATATAGCCCGTAACAGTCAGGCTATCCAGTTTAGCAGTTTCGTAAACAAAACGACACGAGCCACTGACATCGACAACTCCAATTTCAAAGCCTTTCAGGTATGGGGCTTGATGGAAAAGGACGGTCAGACTGGTAAGCCGTTTGAAGGTACTGAGGTTACAAGTTCCGACGGTAGTGAGTGGAGTTACACGACACCCGTTTATTGGGAAGATGGCTACAAATATAGTTTCGTAGCCGTAGCCCCCAAAGCGACCGGTGATAACTGGACATTCACTGCCCCGACTACTGTTGGTCAGTGGGGAAGCATTGCTTTTAATAACGGCGATGGTACTACCGACCTGATTTACGATATTGACGATACGTATGCCTCTTCTCCTGTAGTCATGAACAAACAATGTCCTGCTGCAATTAATTTCACACTCAACCACATGTTGTCCCGTGTGAAATTTGCTTTCCAAAATGGAATGGATGATGGTTCTGTCATCAATGTTACCGGTGTAAAAATCACGAATGCCAATGTAAAGGCGACTGCTGCTTTGGACGAAAATGTAACATGGACTTTGGCTGCTGATAATACCCCGGCTTCACTGAATTTTGGCAACGTGGTATTGGACGGCGAGGCAACCGGTTTTGCAGCTGCTGAGACAAAAGAAACCGACCACAAGTACATGATTCCGGTCATGGGCGAAGAACAGACCTATACCGTGCAATTCAAAGTTATACGTACTCATCACGGTGTGACAGACGAGTATGACCATGAAGTATCCATTCCTTCTGTAGACTGGGCAGCCGGAAACAGTTATGCCTTTGTTGCGAAACTCGAAGCTAAAAACATTGACCCGGATACCCAACTCTGTGAGATTAAGTTCTCAGCAACGGTTGATAAATGGGAAGATTTCAACACCCCTGCAACAGAACTTCCGGTTGAACCTGTTGAATAATCATCCGGATTTGTCCGTTAGGGAATATACCGGAAAGCCGAAAAGATGTTTTACGGGGTGGCACGACAGTCACCCACGTAAAATATCTTTAGGGTATAAGGGGTTGAATGTTCCCCTTATACTCACGAATAGCCGCCGCAAAGAACTTTCACGGCATAATTGAAAAATCAAAAGATATGAAAGCATATAAAAATCGGTACTTGATAACAGGCAGGATGACGGTACTGCTCACCAGTCTCTTGTTATTTTCGTGTAACAACGATGACTTTCTCGATAATGACAGCGATAGTAACATCGGGAAATATAGCGACCACATTTGTTTCGACATATCCGGGACGGAAAGCCCTTTGACAAGAGGAATTGTCGGCACAGGTAAGGTAAAGGAAGAACACACCACCGGACGTTTCGTGTTGCGGAGTGCGAATACGCCGGACACACTTTGTGTCCGTGCTACGGTTTCCGATGGTATCGACTGCTCCTCTTTCTCCGGAGAAACACCGGTGACACGCTCGGCTCCCGTCAACTCGCTCGAAGAATACGGCACTTTCCATGTACAGGCCCATTGCAAGGAAGACGGCACACTGGTCAACACGTTCTACATGGATGACAACGTAACTTACCGGAACAATAATTGGAGCACAGACAACGTGTATTACTGGCCGGGAGCGACACGCACCCTGCAATTTTTCGCTTGGGCACCAATTGACGCCGAATTAGCTATTCCCGAAGCACCGGGTAACACGACGCTGACATACACTGTTCCTGCAGCTGTGAGTGAACAAAAAGACCTTGTGGTGGCGAAAACGGACGAAATCGAAGGAAATAAGAACGAAGTGATACCGCTTGCTTTCGAGCATATTTGCACAGCCGTTCGTTTTGTGACCGGCAGTCAAATGCAGCCCGGAACGATTAAAAGCGTAGCCCTGAAAGGAGTTCGATATAAAGGTTCCTACGACTTGGAAAACGGAAAATGGACGTTGAATGATGATGCTAATGACTTTACACAATCATTGGATAAAAAGATGAGCGGAAACGAGACAGACGGAACGGAAGTCTCCGCAGGAGAAGGCACGTTCATGATGCTACCGCAAACCTTGCCGACAGGTGCGAAGGTGGAAGTGGTGTTCGCCGATGGAGTAACAGGTGAAAATCGCACTCTCGAAGCCCCCGTTGCAGGAATGGAATGGCCTCAAGGGAAAACGGTTACTTACAAATTGTCCATTTCGCCGGAATACGAGTTTAAGTTGGAAAATGAAAATCCTGTATTAGACGCACATTACGACATTCTTTTAACAAAACTGATCGTGTCCGATGTTCCGGCAGGTAAGACATGGACGGTTACTGCTCCAACCCTGAATGATGAAAAGGTCACTATTCAGAAACAAGACAACATGAACAGCTATGCCAAGCAAGGTTATTGGACGGCCAATTATGCACATGGAACAACAAGTGGTAAACTCGAAATTACCGGTAGCGCACGAGGCGAGACAGTTTATCAAGGTACGGGAAGCGGCGAATTTCCTATTGCAGTTTTTGTGCCGGAGAATATAGGAGATGCCTCACGTACAGTAGAGTTGTCTGTACGGCTTGACGATAGCGATGACATAGTACAGACATTGACCATTTCCCAGCTTGCTCCCGCTTGGTATGGCAATGGTATTGGTTGCGAACGGATAGAAGGAGAAAAGGTTCCTTGGGGATTTTCTTGGGACAGTGATTTCAAGTTAATCTATGATTTGACCAGTTGCGATAATGATTCTCGTGAAAGTATCAGACAATATGTAGAGTGGACTAAGGCATTAAAGGCATTGGGCGATTCATGGTTGTTGGGTTGGCTGATTCATGCGATTTTTGGTGATGATATTCCCGATTTGTCTTTCGTTGATATGGAGAAATCCGGTGATTTTATCGGCTTAGGGGGGAAAGCTGATAAGATAACGATCAACCTCGGTTCTCTCTCGACTTCCGGTGTTGCCGAGAGTATGACGGATGGGCAAAAAAATACGCGGGAAGTGTATAACTTCAACGGTATTCAGTTTGTGAATGAGATAATCAACCGGATACAAAATATCCCCGGTTATCAGGTTGCAACAGAAGGTAAGGGTGTGTTCCCTACGAATAATGCAAGTATAGCTTGTATGAAACTGAACAGTTGGGATATTATCGAAGCAAATAATGAATATATCCTTTCGTTGACGGGCGGCTCGGAAGTTATGGACCCGAAGTGGTATCTTCCCGCAACAGAAGAGGTAGCAGGAATAAATGATACGGAATATCCTTTGGAGGGTGAATATTGGACTTCTACGGCTGTAAAGGATGACAACCAGTACGCCTATAAACACAGCGATGGCTCAACCTCTTCCAAATTGCGTAGTAGGGAACTTTCTGTACGGGCTGTCCGTAAGAAACCCTGAAAGAGGATATAAAAATTGATTTTTATATACATAAGGTTTACAATGACAAACTCTCTTTTCTTAATTGAAGAGGGAGTTTGTCATGTTTATAATAATATCGAACTATAAAAATGCTCTTTAAGCATGTAACGCTAATCATGCCATTCCGTATTGAATAATTCGGAAAAATCCCGTAACTTCGCAAACGCAATGATGTGTAAGTAAATCCAAATGAGTAATCATTCCGCATCGAAAAACATGTGCGTTCTGTGCCAACTTTCAAATAAAACCACTATTTGATACTCATTTGTTACCTTTCTTTTGAATTTCCAATAAAACTCATCTAATAATTAGATAGTTAAAGAATGGAATTGGTTAGTCGCCCATTATCCGATGGATGTTTATAGGAAACTCTTTGATAATCCTTCCATCACCAACATCAATGCGTTTCGGAACACCTTCTCCATAACTTGGCATACCACCATAATCATGAGGAGCAGGAAACATCGAACAGTCATATCTGAATCCCATCTCTGCCAAACAATAAAGCGCCCAAGTATTATTCTTAGTGATAGAAAATCCCGGGGCACGAAATGCATTCACTTCCTCTCCCGTTACATCTTCTATCAGGCGTTTCGCCTTCAATGTATCTGCTTTAAATGTCTTCTCATCAAAACGGAAAGACAACTCATGCTGGTAGGAATGACAACCTATATGATGCCCTTGCTTTTGAATAGAACGAATCACATCTGGATGTCTTTCCGCAATCCAGCCAAGGCAAAAAAATGTTCCTTTTTGATTCCGTTTCTCCAATTCTGTGAGAATACGGTCCACTCCCTGATATATACGCACTTCATGTTTATCCCAATTGAAATCACCTGAGATAAAGTCGCAATTATACCAGTCTTCAATGTCGAAGGTTAACAGATTCATAAGAAAAATATAGAAAAAAATTATTATTATTAAGAACGGTATTTGATAACCTTAGCCGGTGATCCAGCTACTATAGCATTTGCTGGTACTTCTTTTGTCACCACCGAACCAGCTGCAACAATAGCTCCGTCATTTATCTTTGCACCAGAAACAAGAATAGAATTGGCACCAATCCATACATCATTTCCAATAATAATATCTTTTTCACTCCTCTCTTGATAAACCATTGGAATACCACACAGTTTTATACCATGATTACCACAAAACATTTTTACGCCAGGACCAACTAAAACATTATCACCAAATACAATTTTAGAATGTTGCTCTGCCCAAATACAACAATCCATTGTAATACGAACATTTTCCCCTAAATAGATATTTTGTGAATTACGAAGCGAAGCACGTGCATGAATGCGATAATTTCCTTTGTGATGTATTCTTTTTCGCCAAATGACCTGCTCATGCAGAAAATAAGCAAAAGAAGAAAAGATAGCTTTTACGAAAGAAAAAGAAAAAAATCCAGTAAATATTTCTGAAAAAATTAAATTTATTTTTCCTTTATACCATGGTTGATGTTTGACTTCCATCTATAAATGATTGATTTTAAATATTGTAAAATAATCCAAGAAAAAGGTTTTATTATTCTAATAATTTTCTTAGGTTGTTGTAATAAACGATAAATTCCCTCTAAACCTGATTTTTGAGCCCATAAAGGAGCTCTTTCTACTGTTCCTGCAAAATATTCAAAGACCAAACCAACGCCAATACAAATTGTAGCCTCCAATTTAGGCTGCAACATCGCCATTAATTGCTCTTGCTTAGGTGCACCGAGTCCACACCAGAAAAAAGTAGGTCTTAACTTATTAATATCATCTGCTAAAGCATCAATATCATACTCTTCTATAGGTTGAAAAGGAGGAGAAACTGCATTCTTTATTACGACAGAAGAATATTCCAAAGATAGTTTTCTTTTTATAGCGGTTATTGTTTGTGGAGTACTTCCAAAAAAATAGTGAGAATACTTTTTTATTTTAGACTCTTCCAATACAGCCAAAAATAAATCAGGTCCACATGTACGCCCCACTTCCAAAAATCCTAAATTATGGGCTATCCAAATTAAAGGCATCCCATCTGGCACTGTTAAAAGCGAATTATTTTGGATATCGCAATATTTATCATTAACATTTGATAAATATGCAGTACGTGTATTTGTTACACATATATACCCTATTTTTCCCTGTAAAATATACTGATTTAGGCTATCGATTGCCATTACCAAATTAATTCTTGATATGCCTACTCTCCCAACTTTAAATCTACTAACCATTTTTCACATAAAAAATATCGAACTTATAAACAATCAAAATGTGCTATATATCTTACCAGATCAAGCATCTTCTGCATACTCACACCCATCTTGAATATTATTGTACAAATTCTTTGAAACGAATAAATCTATAACCCACATTAATGTTTAACAGTATTCCAATAAAGCTTTATACTTCACTCAAGGACATAAAAGCAAACCACTATTAACCCAAATTCCTTACTAGACAACAAAAGAAGCGTCATCCTAACATTAGGAATCCCGAGCCATTATCTTAATCGCATTAGAATCGTCACTATTTTTCCATATACACGGTATAATATCTGCCAATAGCGAACAGAATTTGCAATAATCCTCTCACATGGTTCAAGACGATCCGGCACTCTAAATTCTCCAGAGTGCTCTATCTCAAAGTCTACTTTGTATCGATTGTATGATTTACAATGAGTGGCCTCTTCTCCAAAACCATCATTACGTACAAGTGATCTCACTGGCGTTATACAATACCGACATTGTTTATACATGGAATAATGAAAACGAATATACCAAGAGTCAACCTTATGTTCCATATACCCTTTCAACATACCAAAGAGATCACTTCCTCTCTTATTGAACGCTTTTTGTAAAGTAGGAGACGCTGATAGTTCCTCAAAGTCTGTTACATTCCAGTCAATAGTTTCCCATCGGTCCTTCCATGTTGCCCAACTCCAACATTGAGCTCTTTCATTTAAATATGCGTCATGAGGATAATTTCTCAAACGAGTAAGTTTACATCCATAGCCAGACACTTGCATAACGCGCTCATCCAATTCATATTTATTCAACATATCATTCATGAAACGTAAAAAACTACGCGATGTATAGAGATCGTCCTCAACAACTATAGCCTTACCATACTTATCCAAAATTTCCGAGACACCACTTATTATGCTTTTAGCAAGTCCCTTATTAACCTCACTGAAGGTATAATGCACTGACTTAAACCCTTCAATAGTTTTAACGTATTCCTGCACAGCATAAACTTTTTCAGCTTCACCTTCTTTATGATTTCGAGCTCCATCCACAAAGATAAATAGATCACAATCAATAGCTTCTCTATTCTGAAGCAAAGAGGAAACAGCATTCTTTAATACCTCCAACCTATTAAAGGCAAATATTACAATAGGAGCTAACATAAACAATTATTTCGTAATACACTTCATATTCCTTGTGAGTAAGATTAAGATATGTTACATAAGCAATACATATCCTAAATTAAAAAAACTCACAATAATATGTTCTTCATTCAAAAAACATAAGATTTACCATCTTACAAATAATAATCCCCTAAAAATCAACTAGAATCTTAATCATAAAACCTCAAACATCATAAATTCCCAATCATCGAAATTTTTCTGTACTTCATGTCTCCTTCTTATCTCATTTAAATATTCAAATTCTCACAAGATAAATCAGTGTACTTACTTTTCTCTAACAAAGAACATATCAGACTTTCATATTGACTCGCCATCTGTTCAGGAAGAAATTTCCTCCAGTAATTTCTATCATTTATAGTTATGGTATCATATGCAGAAAGTAATTTAAGCAGAAACAATTCAATATTTTCAGTTTTATCAATAGGACAAAAAGTATTTTTTGACTCACACATCTCATTTTCAAGTACACTACCAGAACATGCTATCCCTAAAATCGGACGTTCAAAATAAAAGTATTTCAATATTTTAGAAGGATAAAAAAGGCTTCCAGAACTGTCAATAGCAAGAAAAGCGTCACTATTAATATAGCATTCAATACACTCTTCTTCAGACACTTGACCAAGCAAATTAAAGTATTTTTGAAGACCAAGTTTAGATATAAGACTTTTATCCTTATTACAAACATATCCTACATATTTTACTTCTAACAGATTACTCAATTCAGGATATTTACACACGAATGACTTTACAGCTCTTATAAAGACTTCAGAAGTTCTACCACTTGTCAAAGAACCAATGTGAGAAATAGTTCTTTTTTTCTTATCGGATATTCCATACTTATTTACATATAAATAATTATCAGGTAAACTAATAGGCATCGATAAAATAACAATCTTATTTCTCACTAAATCTCCATATCTGCTTATCCAAGAGTCAACCATTGACTGACTATTATGGATTATCAAATCTGCATAAGTTGCAATATCTCGCTCCATTGCATAATCTTTTTCCTTAAAATATTTTGTTTTAAATGGGCGATATGGGTTTTCTACCCATGGATCTAAGAAATGAGCCACCCAAGGTTTTCCCGTCTTTTTTTTTAGTTGAAATGCTGCCCAATGTGAAGCACAAGGATAACTTACAGAATGTATATAATCAATATCCTCCCAAGCAATCTCTCGTTCCATAACCTTGACTGTTTTTATCCCCCATGACCACCATTCATATCCAGGAAGAAATGTCAAATCAGATAAAATACGGCGAATAAACGCTGCTATATATTTCACCCATACTTTTTCATGAATATTTACTACATCAAATGAATGATTTATCACATGTTTTCCGATATCTGAAATATAATACGTAAGAGAACAACATTTTGAATTAACATGGGAGAATAAAACACGCAGTATTTGCCCTCCTGGCGAATCATTAATTAAAAAAGATCTTGTTAGTACGACTCCTTTATACATAAACTACTATAAAAATACAAATTCATAATATCGATAACCTGTGGTGTCTAGTTCTGTAAGCCAAGGTAATGATGTCTTAACTGCATATCCTATACACATTACAATAAAGATCAAAGCAACTATTTTCCCATACTTCACCGACAGAAGTTGAGCAATATTAGGATAGACCACTATTGTAGATACTAAATAATAATATCCCATCCGAGGAAGTGACCCCACCCCAAAAAACGTTACATCTGCAAATATTGCTATAGTTGCCATAATTGAAAGGATACGCATAGCACCTTTTGTATACTGATAATACCAAACAGAAAGAAATACAAAAACAGCATCAGCAAGTACAAGAAGTTTAGAAAGTTCAAAAGCTTCATTTTCATTTTCAAGATAGTCACCTAACCTAAAATCACCAAATAAAACAGATAATTGCAGCAGGTATGTGTGAAAAATTTCAGTCCGCAAGTAATATACAAAAACAAAAAAAAACAAAAAAATCATAGGAAGCTTAAATCCCAATCTATGATTGCTCTTCTTTGGTTCTAAAAAACCTATAGATACATTCAAATAGTAAAGCAAGATAGCAGGAAACATTACTAATGCTGAATTATGAATTAAAAAGGCTGTAAAGAGAGGGATAAGACAATATAATAATTTAAATTTTCTTTTCTCTACAGATAGAATAAATGGTAACATACAAACTTCCACAGCTAATCCCTGACGCAAAGCTTTCATTTGAATAAGCATCATTCCAAACATAAAGAAAAATAATATAGCTGGTAACCACTTATAAGAATGAGATGAGAATCTTTGGGCAAGTTTTGTAAGAACAAAAACTTCAAACAGAGCTATACAACACACAAAGAACTCGAAACCAAACGGTTGGAATATCTTATATAAAAAGACCCACAACGGTTCATCTTCAGCCGTTCGGGTATCAATCATAGAAAATCCTATCTTATACCCATCATAATCCCCCTCTACATTACTTTGAAATCCCATAATGAGAAAAACGAAAGCAAATCCCAAGAAGAGGGGCATTTTTTTCCTCAAAACAAAACTAATAATAACAAGGAATATTCCTATATATAATATTATCATTTAGCAATACTGTTCAATACACTATTCAAAATAGCCACATTTCTTTCTTTAGAAAACATCTCTTTTAGTACTGAATTACAAGAATTAAGTTGTCGCTTTAGATCAATGAAGTCAGCATTGTAATCACTAATAGCCCGATGAAACGCTTCTTTCGAATTTATGGGAAAAAGCAAAGCCAAGCGACCATTATATGAATACTCTTGTGATTCTTCAGAACAAGCTGCAATAGAAGGTAAACCCATAATTCCACATTCAGCCATTGCAAGATTTGCATGAGGAATGGTAAAATAACTAAGATTACAATAACACTGCTGCATAATATGACCTAACATATAAGTAGCAGGTATACAACGAATACGGGTATCTTGTAAAATAGCTTCGCGCACTTGATAATAATAACTCTTAATTCCAAATGAAGCAAGTACTTTCTTTACTTTTTCTCTCACCCCAGTCCCTACACAATTGGGATCAATACCCAATACCAACAATCGTGCATTCTCATTTTTTACACACTTTGAAAAAGCATCTAATATTTCTACTGCGCCCTTGATTTTCTGTATGCCTCCAGTGTAAAGGTAAACTTTTAGATTAGTTGCATCTTCTCCTAAAATTTCTGACATGGGCCGATACTCAAAACGAGAATCCATATCTATCCAATCATAAACTATAGATATTTTATTATATGAGGACGCAAACATCGAAGCACTATATTTATTGATAGCTATCACAGCATCTGCATATTGCCTTACAGCCTCCTGAGCCCATTTAAGCTGGTGCTTATGTTCAGTTAGCGGCCAGTGTTCACGAATATGAATTATAGTTTTACAGCCATATTCTTTTGCTGGCTTCAGATAATTGTATATCATCATATTATTAAGATACACTATATCTATTTTATACATCTTCAGCAGTTGTTTAAATGCAGGAATCGATAGCATTACCATACTATATGATTTTAAGGAAGAGATGCTATACAATGTGTGATTATAGGGTATTGCTGTCATTTTGGGAAACAATACCACCTTTATACCCAACTTCTCAATCTCCAAACGCAAAGGTCCGTCTACACATAATGCAACAATCGGTTCTATATAAGTTCGATCAATTACTTTCAGAATATTCAGTAAACAGAAACTTCCTCCTCCTATTACTGAAGAGTGATGAAGAAAAAGTATTGTTTTTCTCATATTTTTAATTCACAAAAGCTCTTTATTGATAAAAATCACACACTTTAAACGGACAAGACTTTAAGAGTTTTTCTTTTGAAAAAACAATAGGTTTATAGTCTTTGATACTATTCTCAAATGTCATTACACTATATTCTTCTCTTAAATCAATACAATTGCAAACTCTTTCTACAGCAGAAAAATAGTCTAAGTATTTAAAGCCATCACCTACAATTTTTTCAGAAAATTTAACCCATAAATTAGGTATACCATAAGCATCAGACAGTATCAGTCCATGTAAAGAACTAGACAATATATACCTACATGAACATATTTGATTTATAATCTCCTTCCAATCTTTATAATGCTGAATATCTATAAGTCGAATTCTCTTATTTATATTTAAGAGTTCTATCAATATAGGATCTCTTAGATCTACATAATGAGGAATTATTCCAATAATATCATTCTGTTCAATTACAGGCTTATAAAGATATGGCAATAGTAAAGCAGGATCACCAAATACATCAGGACAACTAATCCCGTTATTAACAAGCAACTGTTTTGTTAATCTCCCTCTCACTGCAACTACCTTTAATGGTCTTCTTTCTCTGGGAAAACAGACATTACTATCCATTATACCGCTACCCCATACAATAGATTCATTAGTTGATTTCCATTCAATTATAGAACCAATGCCCATTATGTTAACCATTCGATTATGAAAGAATTCATCTATATTCAATACTTTTTTCCCAGATAGTTCTTGAAACAATACAGCATTAATATCATCACCGATATTAAATGGAACAACTTTACGTCCCCACTGCTTAAATGAGCAATTAACTATTAAAAAATCCTCAGAAGATCCTAAATAATAATATATGGTATTATAAAATTTTCTAATGTTTCGTATTATATAGTGGCCTATATAATAATTTACTATTGATTTCATCTTCAATATAATCATACTGCTTCAAATTACTACAACAAAGCTATAGAAACTATCGCCATTATTATTTATTAATAAAAAGTTGAATCAACTTTTTATTAATAAATAATCTCTCATTTTTCTTTATTCCTACTAAGAAAACTGTTATACATACAGACAGTATAGAGGTACAAACTACAGCAATAAGCCTAACAAAATTGCATGGTAAAGAACAACATACAATAACCGGAAGTATTGATGATATAACAATAACTAGCAATATCGGTAAATAAATATTCGCTATACTTTTCATAATAGACAAATCAATATTTTGTTTTAATAACACAATACGCAGAATTTGGGCTACACATTCAATTAAAAACTGGACAACAAAAACAGAAAAAGCAGGTGCACCTAATTTTAGTACTATGTACGATATAGGCAGTGTCAGTAGAAGTGAACCTCCTACAATTATTTGATATCTTCTTACTTTGCCTGTTGCTTGGTTTGCTATTACATATGGATTGGAGATAGCATATATCAGTGATATCAAAATCATTATTCTAGCAAATTCCACAGTATTCTTAGGAACCTCCGTTAACCATAAAGCCAATAAATATTCTGTTTCTAAAAAAATAGGTAGTGCAAAAACAAACAATAAATAGAAAGAATATCTAGCACTTCTAAACATAAGCATGTATGTTGTCTCTATATTACCTGTTGCATAACTTTTTGTGATTTGTGGATTTACAGCCATTTGAAAATTAGCTACAAACTGTTGTACTACAGCTTGAACCTGAACGGCAATTCCACGAGCTGCATTTACTACAGGACCAAAGAAGATGTTCAACATAATATTCACACCTTGAGTACTAAGCACACCAGCTAAATTCCCCCAAAAGCTCCAACCCGCAAAACCTGCCATTTCCTTCAAAAGAGTTTTATCAAATTGATGTTGGTAGTTTGATTCTTCAAAATGTTTATGACAATAACACATGTATATATAACGTATAATCAATTGTACAATTAATAACAGTACTGCATATACAATAAGTCTATCATCCCATGGAGAAATATATAACAAATAAACTATAGCTAATTTTGCTAATACTTCAAATATCGAAATATAAGCAAACGCCGACATTTTCTCATGTGCTATTATGTCTGCATTATACGGAACAGCCATAATGTTAATCACACATACTGCAATAGAACATTGGTATACCCACATAGCTGCAACCATACGTTCCTCTGGAATAATCATTTTATTTTGAAGGAACCATAAACCAATAGTCTCTCCCAAACAAACAATGATTAATGAAATTAGTCCATGTATTTGAATGGAAGTAGAAAATACTTTTCTTAACAGACAAATATCACCTTTTCCTAATTCAAAAGTAATATAACGCTGAGTGGAAACAACCATACTCCCATTAATAAATGAAAACATAGCAATAATTCCACCTACTACACTATAAATACCATAGTCTTCAACTCCTAATGATTGTATTACAATTCTAGAGGTAAAGAAAGATACACCCATAACCAATATCATTCGAAGATATAGTAAAGATGTATTTTTTGCTATACGTTTATTATTGTCTGTTGTAATCACATTAACGCTTTCTACCATGACAAATGCCACTTCTAGGCCTAAGCCAAATCAAGAAATAAACAGTAAATCTAAGGCTAATTTCAAAACAAAGAATCATCAATCCATAAATCTCGCTTACCGAATGAGTGCGAACTACATAAAAAATTCTTCATTATAACATAAAATCAAAGATTTCAATCACAATTAACAATACAAAGATTAACCTTTCCTCCAAACCATCTTATTAATAATCCCCACATAACTCTGGATCAACTTCACAACTTTAGTAGAAACATTAATCTCCACATAAGCAGGAACATCAGAAATATCATCCCCATTAGACTGCATCTCTACAGCCATATTCACAGCCTGAAGTACAAGATCTGACGAAATAGAACCAATTGTAAATACCCCTTTATCCATAGCTTCAGGACGTTCTGTAGAAGTACGAACACTTACCGCTGGAAAATGAAAGAATGCGCTCTCCTCAGGTACTGTACCAGAGTCTGAAACCACACAAAAGGCATTTTGCTGAAGTTTATTGTAATCAAAGAATCCAAGAGGTGTATGCTGAATAACTTTTTCATTGAACTTAACCTCTCTCTTCTCAATCATTTTTCGGCTACGGGGATGACAACTGTACAAAACTGGCATATCATACGTCTCCGCCATCGAATTAACTGCATTCATCAGTGAAAAGAAGTTTAGCTCAATATCAATGTTCTCTTCTCGGTGAGCCGAAAGAAGAATATATTTGCCTTTCTTAAGCCCAAGACGTTCAAGAATATCACTTGCTTCAATCTGAGGCAGAACTTCTGTGAGAACTTCTGCCATAGGTGAACCGACTACATAGGTGTACTCTGGCTTAACTCCAGACTGAAGAATATATCTACGAGCATGCTCTGAGTAGCAAAGGTTAACATCGCTAGTAACGTCAACAATTCTACGAATTACCTCTTCAGGAAGATTCTCATCTTTGCAACGATTTCCAGCTTCCATATGGAAAATAGGTATTTTAAGACGTTTTGCAGCAATAACACTAAGACATGAATTAGTGTCACCAAGTACGATCACTGCATCTGGTTTCACCTCCACCATCAGATTATATGCCTTTGAAATGACATTACCCATAGTCTCTCCAATGTTGGCACCTACTACACCTAAGTAATAGTCCGGTTCACGAAGTCCCAAGTCTTTAAAAAAAACTTCATTGAGATTATAATCATAGTTCTGACCTGTATGCACAAGTACATGATCGAAATATTTATCACTTTTCTTTATGATTGCAGACATCTTAATAATCTCAGGGCGAGTGCCGACAATCGTCATAAGTTTCAATTTCTTCATACCTATTTCAAGTTATAATGAGGATATAATTCTTTATGAGTTCTTATCCATTCAGCCATTTCCCGAACCATACTATCATAATCCGGAATCTGGTAGTTAAACTCGTTGTTGGTACGAACAAGAGTCTTATCTGCCACAACTCCTTCCACAGGATAGATGGTAAGTTCATCATTACGCAAATAATGATTGAACAGTTTTAAAAGTTCGTATTTGGAAATATTGGTAGCAGGAACCATATTGATAAGTCCACTAACCTTATTCATGGCAGCTACTTCCATGGTTTTAGCCAACTGTATCGTAGTCTGCCCTGTCCACATAGCTCCTGTAAAACCATTTACAACTCCCTCCTGCTGCATAAACCAGTTAAGAAGTCCAATACCTTTTTGCTTGATATCCGGTCCTACAATGGAGTTGCGAAGAGTAAGATTTTTATCATCATTGATTTCTCCCAAAGCCTTACTTCTATCATAGAAAGTTGCTCCATCAGGGAAGGAGGTTTCTGTATATGGTCCAGTCTTACCTGAAAAAACACAATCCGTACTCATATGAATTACCCGAGTGCTGGAACCTTCAGTTGCTTTTACAAGACAGTGTGGCAAATAACTATTCAAGAATACTGCTGCTGCCTTATTATTCTCAGCAAACTGATTAAGCATTCCAATACAATTAATCACTACGTCATATTTACCTTCTGCAAGATTTTTCACAATAAAGTTTGTGTCGTATGCATCGCCTATTACAGTATCAACATGATCAGACTTATTTCTAGCAAAGCCAATTACTTCATGACCTCGCTCTTTCAAATATAATGCAATGACATGACCCGCCATACCATTACATCCTAAAATAAAAAATTTCATTATCCGCCTTCCGTTATTATTCTGAGCGAATTTCTCTTGCCTTTATTCGTGGAAGCATTCCAAGATCTTCTTGAATGAATCTCAATTTCAGCAGAAGTTCCTTCATTCCCTCAACATTTAAACGTCTTGTATTGTGAGAGTGGTAATCTTTCACTTTATTTACACTTTCATTTCCTACTGTGAAGTATTTATCATAGTTAAGGTCACGAGTATCACATGGAATACGATAATAATCACCCATATCAATGGCTTTAGCCATCTCTTCACAAGTAACAAGGGTTTCATAGAGTTTCTCACCATGACGGGTACCAATAATGCGCACTTCTGTTTCGCCATATTTAGGATCGATTTCAGCATAGATCTGCTTGAGGGCTTCGGCAAGAACATCAAGAGTAGCAGCAGGAGCTTTTTGTATAAAGAGATCACCATTCTCACCATGGGTAAAGGCATAAATCACCAAATCCACGGCATCATCCAATGTCATCATAAAGCGTGTCATATTGGGATCGGTAATAGTGATAGGTTTACCTTGTTCCATCTGCTCTACCCAAAGTGGAATAACTGAACCTCGGCTAGCCATGACATTACCATAACGGGTACAACAGATAGTGGTCTGTGCATTCAGACCAAGTTCACGCCCTTTGGCTATAGCTACTTTCTCCATAAGAGCTTTGGAAATGCCCATGGCATTGATCGGATAAGCTGCCTTATCGGTAGAAAGGACTACAACATTTTTGACTCCATGCTGGATAGCTGAGAGAAGAACATTGTTGGTACCTACTACATTGGTCATAGTAGCTTCTATTGGAAAAAACTCACATGATGGTACTTGTTTGAGAGCAGCGGCTGCAAATACATAATCTACGCCCCGCATAGCTATGTCTACAGATGTTTTTTCGCGAACATTACCAATATAGAATTTGACTTTGTTAGCTGCTTCAGGATACTGTGCTTGAAGGTGATGGCGCATATCGTCTTGCTTCTTCTCATCGCGTGAGAAAATACGAACTTCGCGAATGTCACTTGTAAGGAAGCGACGGAGCACAGCATTACCGAAACTACCTGTGCCGCCTGTGATAAGCAGGACTTTGTCTTGAAATACTGACATTTTGATTTCTATATTTTATATATCGCCCCTCCTGCAGTGCAAGTAGAGCTCATGCTTGTGATTTATTCACCTGCAGGAGCGACGCCTTTTTAATGTTATTACTTATATTTTGATTAAAGCGTTTCCCTCTTTGGAAGAAAAAATAGATTTCAAGAATAAATCTTTCTATAAGTTTTAAGTCAATAAAGTCTACGCTTCTAATAACTAATTATTAAATTCTTAGTCTCGCTGAAAAATATCTCTCGTATACACCTTCTCCTTCACATCATCCAAACATACATCATAGCGATTAGCTATAATGGCTTGACACTGTTGCTTGAATTTAGCCAAATCATTTACCACTCTACTACCAAAAAAAGTTGTTTCATTTTCTAAAGTAGGTTCGTAAATAATCACTTCTGCTCCTTTAGCTTTAATACGTTTCATTACTCCTTGAATAGAGGATTGACGAAAATTGTCAGAGTTGGATTTCATAGTGAGGCGATAAACTCCAATCACACATTTTTTTTCCTCAGATGGTTTATAGTCACCTTTATTATAATAGTCATAATATCTAGCCATACGTAGAACCCTGTCGGCTATAAAATCCTTACGCGTGCGGTTACTTTCCACGATAGCACTCATCATATTCTGCGGAACATCTTGATAATTAGTCAGCAGCTGTTTGGTATCCTTCGGCAGACAATAGCCACCATAGCCAAAACTGGGATTGTTGTAATGTGTACCAATACGAGGATCAAGGCCCACGCCCTGAATAATGGACTGTGAGTCCAAACCTTTAACTTCTGCATAGGTATCCAACTCGTTAAAATAACTGACGCGAAGAGCAAGATAGGTATTAGCAAAGAGTTTCACAGCTTCTGCCTCCTTCATACCCATGAAGAGTGTGGGAATATCCTGTTTAATGGCCCCCTCCTGTAATAAACCTGCAAAAGTACAGGCAGCTTGCTTTAATGCCGGAATATCGGCAATGTGACAAATAGCTTCGTTCTCCTCCTTAAACTGTTCATCTACAATGAGCTTGGGATATCCCACAATAATGCGACTAGGATAAAGGTTATCGTAAAGCGCCTTGCTCTCACGTAGGAACTCCGGTGAAAATAGTAAATTCAATTTCTGTAATCCTTTCTGCGCATACTTTACATAGAGGCTACGACAGTATCCGACAGGAATAGTAGATTTAATTACCATTACAGCATCTGGATTTACACTCAACACCAAATCAATCACATCCTCAATGTGGTGAGTATCAAAATAATTTCTAATCGGATCATAATTAGTAGGTGCTGCAATAATGACAAAATCGGCATTACGATAAGCAGCTGCTCCATCAAGAGTAGCTGTGAGGTTCAGTTCTTTCTCCAATAAATACTTTTCAATATATTCATCTTGAATAGGTGACTGCTTGCGGTTCAACATCTCTACCTTTTCGGGTATCACATCCACTGCTATCACCGAATGATGTTGTGCCAACAAAGTGGCAATACTCAGTCCGACGTAGCCAGTACCGGCTACAGCTATTTTTATTTTTCTGGGCATAATTTTAGATATAATTAAGTATAGAGTAAAAAATGAACTTCTCTTATTATTTGCATAAGCAGCCACCTTATACCCATTTCAGCCTAAGGTAATTACTTATGTTTATCCACCAAGAATATTGAAATATCCTAATAATTATTCTGCAATTTGTACTTTCAGATGCAATTTCCTCACAAATTTCATATCATGCTCTACCATTATCTTCACCAATTCAGATAAACTTGTTTTTGTAGGATTCCAACCAAGTAAAGTCTTGGCTTTAGTAGGATCTCCCAATAGCTGTTCAACTTCACAAGGACGGAAATATTTAGGATCAACTTCAACTAATACCTTACCGGTCTTCATATCAATCCCTTTTTCATTCACTCCTTCACCTTCCCAACGAAGTTCAATATTCACCTCCCCGAAGGCCAAAGTAGCAAATTCACGAACCGTATGCATCTCACCTGTAGCTATTACAAAATCTTCGGGAACATCATGCTGAAGGATCAACCACATACACTCCACATAATCTCTGGCATACCCCCAGTCACGACGGGCAGATAAATTACCCAGGTACAGTTTATCCTGAAAGCCTTGAGCTATTCGGGCGGCAGCTAATGTAATCTTACGCGTAACAAACGTCTCTCCTCTCCGTTCACTCTCATGATTGAACAGAATACCGTTAACAGCAAACATATTGTAACTCTCGCGATAATTCTTCGTTATCCAAAAGCCGTATTGTTTAGCCACTCCATATGGACTACGGGGATAGAAAGGAGTTGTTTCCGATTGGGGGACTTCCTGTACTTTACCGTAAAGTTCCGAAGTAGAGGCCTGATAAATCTTTGTCTTTTTCTCCAATCCCAAAATACGGACAGCCTCCAACATCCGGAGAGTACCAATTGCATCCGATTCCGCAGTATATTCAGGTACATCAAAACTAACCTTCACATGACTTTGTGCAGCAAGGTTGTATATTTCGTTTGGCTGAACCAACTGAATAATTCGAATTAGTGAACTACTATCCGTCATGTCTCCATAATGAAGATTTATCAGACGATCTTTCTTCATATCGCGTACCCATTCATCCAAATAAAGGTGCTCAATACGCCCAGTGTTGAAAGAGGAAGAACGTCGAAGAATACCATGAACTTCGTAACCTTTTTCTATTAAAAATTCAGCAAGAAAAGAACCATCTTGTCCAGTGATACCTGTAATTAATGCTATTTTTTTCATATTATACTATATAATGCTCAATTGTGAATCTTATTCCTAAATAGAATAACTATTCTTCCACCTCTTCCCACGGATACTGATTCTCCTCAAATCCCTTCAACTCCTCTGCAATCTCCGCCTGCTCCAGGCTCAACCCTGCCTTATCCCAAGTATTGATAATTTCATGAGCCTCCTTTGCTAAACTCTCATCATAGAACTCCCCATAACAATAAGTTAACAAACGCACCTTCAGCAATGACGCAGAAAGCTTCGGAAGCACCCCCCAGCTACGATCCAGGACATTCTGAATATATTCCTGCTTGCAGCCATTATCATAAATCGTTGCAGCGAAAGCCACTAACAAAGCAAGGCAAAGTTCAGCCTCCTCTTCGGCCGTAGCTCCATGAATGTTGTAAAGTTCGATAGCCCGTTCGTAAACATCACGGTTCAAACGTGTAAATTGGTCCGCATAAATGGGACTTCCATCAAGCCCGTAGGTTAGAAGATCATGGGCTAAGGAAAATAATGATGAAGAATTAGAATTCATATTATTAAATGTTTTATTTCAAAAAGAGAAGATACTTCGAAAGATTTAAGAGGACACAATATTTATGTATCAACTAACGATTATTATCAACAACAATGCCAATCAATGATTAATGTCAATCAACAGAGTGTCAATCAACAGTTAACGGCTCAACAAGCGAAGGCGGGATAAAGGTAGTAGCTACAGCCATGACACCTTCAATATTGACTACCACACGGCGATCATGGCGAATACGGACAAACTCACCGATTACGCCCTTGAAAACACCATCAGTGATACGAACCTTCTGACCTTTTACCAAATTCAGTTCGGCTGCTTCCATATAAAGAATTGGCTCATCGTGACTACCGGCTACCAGAATAAAACTGCGCATCTGCACATCAGGAATAACTACCGGACGGCAATGTTCACGATTCATAATGAAACGTATAGGCATCGTTCCCTCAAGTTCGTCCTTCAAAGCATCAATACGTTTGCGCGTAGAATGAACGAAGACAAGATTATGTATGGCGGGCACCAATCTACGGACACGCTTACCACCTTTCATCACCATTCCATAGCACATAGGAATAAAGCTCTCTATGTTCTCCTTATCAAGAATAGACTTAAGAGTCAGTTCACGACTATAAGAGACACGAACAGCAAACCAATGGAGATTTTGAGAGTTGAAAGTTGAAAGCTGAGAGTGAGTACTTTCAGTCATGATATTTTCGCAAAGCAACTTCGCGTAAGGACATTTTTTAGGGACACCGGAGTAGTGAAATACCTACCGGTCAAATTATGTAATGCGATTATTTTTAATAACTTATGCTGCATTCATTTCATTTCAGAACTTCCTACCATCGCGGAAAAAGAAGCTGTGAAACATCTATGTGGAGCTTCTGGAGCCAAAAGCTATAAACGGGTGATTAAGGAAGATTAGTTGTCTTTTAATCGTTCGTTTAATGGGCGCAAAGGTAAAAGGTATTTTTTGAATGACCAAAATGTTTGATAAAAATATTTTTTCAGGCCCTCTTTTCCTCATGTAAGCATCTCATATATAAGATTTTATATTCTAAAAAAATATCATTAATATCTATTCAACTTGATGTTTTTATAAGAAACATTTTCTTTACAAATATTGGTGTCCATTAAACGAACGTTTTTTGAACACCTATCCGTTTTCACTCCAACAAATTATATATCAGCCAATTAAGCGTCGTAAAACAGTATATAAAATCAATATTATCCCAATATTCTTGTCCACTCTTCTTTTTACACTTACCTTCGTAACTTGCAACATATTTTTTCATCACTAATTCTGACATAAAATCATTAGAAGTATGAAAAATAATAAAGCCAATAAAGCAGCAAAAAAAAACTGCAAAAGAGAACGAAAACAACAGTAAACAATCAATTAAACAAAGGATTAGGTTGAAAAGAGGCCCCAAAACAGGAGCTACCATTACGAGAATAATCGACCGCAGGGACATTATAGAAAAAGCATATTTGGAACTCTATATAACAAACTGTCTGGACGTATCTCCGGAAAACGGATTGACAACGCTTGCACGTTTTTTATATAAAAACGAAAAGTTTTTGAAAAATAATGGTAAACAGATAGCTGTCAATACCATAAGACAGGAATTGACAGATATTGCCAAAGAATGCGACTTCAAAAACCCAAGAGGTAAAAAGAGAAAATAATAACAAAATACAGGTATGAATTAGTGTTGAATAACATGTTGCAAAAGAGCCTATCTTTGCTCTCGCTTTAGCAAAGATTAAGCCCCGCTATGAGAAGATGTCGCTTTATCCCAAAGTGACATCTTCTCTTTTTTATGCCCGACAGACTGCCGAAGTAAATAAAAAAATGAAAGTTACTCAACTAAGAAACAACGCAATGGAAAACATTTTCAGAATGTCGCTATTCATGCCCCCTATCTCACCGATAAGAGATAAAATTTCCGGAAAAAACCTGAGAAATGCCACACTAACCCCACTACGCACAGTGGATGTGAACGAAGTACACAAACTTATCACTTCAAACGCGAAACTTGCCGCACTCACCCACGAAGTACGAAACGCCGCACTGCTGGGTGATGACAATACCTGCCGCCTCCTGAAGCAGCAGACACTGCCCTACGTGACTCCCTGCGGAGTCTTCACCCGCCGGCGAAGTGACTGCATAGAAGAAGCCTCCGGACTGGTAGTAGTGGACATCGACCATCTTGAATCTACCGAAGAAGCCGAAAAACTGCGCCAACTGTTATTCGACGATCCCTATCTGTGCCCTGCCTTAGTGTTCGTCAGCCCCACCGGACAGGGTGTGAAAGCCTTCGTGCCCTGCGCCATAGGGCAAAGTGCTACAGATGGAATCCGCTGGGCCATGAACTATGTACACTGTATGTACGACACCGACCACCAGCAATCGGGAAAAGGAGTGGATACGTCGGGAAAAGACCTCGTACGCTCCTGTTTCCTATGCCATGATCCGGGAGCGTTGATCAGAATTACAAATGGCGAGTAATAAATTACGAATTACAAATTAAGCATTCAATGGAACCAATATCTTCATTACATCTCCTGACCGAAGCCGTCAGGAATGCGGGAGCAGACATCGCTCCCAGTTATCAAGAGTATATACAACTTGCCTTTGCCATCGCCACGGACTGCGGAGAGGCAGGCCGTCAGGATTTTCTCGCCTTGTGCAGCCTTTCATCAAAATATGACCCGCAGGCAGCCGAAAAACTATTCAGCAACGCGCTGAAAACCGGACACAACGACGTACATATAGGCACAGCCTTCCACCTGGCCGAGTTGTGCGGCGTAAAAATTCAAGCCGAAATTCCATCCGGCGTTGGTACACTTGGTACACAAGGTTCACCCTCATCTTCCGCTTCACACACACGCGCACGTAAAGAAGGAGAAGAAGTAAGCATATGCGAAGAAGACACGGCAACGGGTAGCGACCCGATATCACCTCTACCCACTTTCGACGAACGCACCCGGTGGCCTTATCCCCTGGGACGTATTCTGAGCTGCGCTACCTCCCGCACACAATACGATATTCTTCTATTGGGAACGGTCACTGTGCTGGGGGCAAGTATGGGGCGGAACGTCCGGTGTGCTTATGGAGGAAAAATGACGTCGCCCTGCCTGCAAACTTTTGTCGTGGCACCATCCACATCGGGCAAAGGTATACTATCACTGGTACGCCTGTTGGTAGAACCCTTTCATGATGAGATCCGAAAGCAGACGGCTGAAAGTATGGCATGCTACCGGCGTGAAAAATCAAAGTACGAAGCGTTGGGCAAAGAACGGGCGAAGACCGAAGCGCCCATGATGCCTCCCGACAAGATGTTCCTCATCCCCGGTAACAATACGGGAACCGGCATCCTGCAAAACCTGATAGATTCCGACGGAACAGGCCTGATATGCGAAAGCGAAGCCGACACCATATCCACCGCCATCGGCTCAGAATACGGACATTGGAGCGACACCATGCGAAAGGCTTTCGACCACGACCGGATCTCCTACAACCGACGCACCGACCGGGAATACCGTGAAGTGAAAAAGGTGTTTCTTGCCGTACTCCTGTCCGGTACCCCCGCACAGGTAAAACCACTGATACCCACTACCGAAAACGGGCTATTCTCCCGAGAACTATTCTACTACATGCACGGTATACACCACTGGCAAGACCAGTTCGATCTCAACGACAATAATCTCGAAGAGACTTTCAACACGCTGGGCATGGAATGGAAAGAAAAACTAAAGGCTATCGTCATGGGCGGAACTTTCACACTACGCCTCACCGACGGACAGAAGAAGGATTTCAACCAACTGTTCTCCAATCTATTCACCCGTTCAGAACTGTCAAACGGCAGTGAAATGTCGAGCAGTGTGGCACGTCTGGCCATCAATATCTGCCGCATCATGGAGGTAGTGGCAATGCTCCGCGCATTGGAACAAGGGGAGATAACCCGTTCACCCAATGTATCGCCCGATCCCGGCACCAATCCCGACAATCTGAAAGACCATATCATCACCCTATGGGATCTCAGCATCACCCCCGACGATTTCCACGCTGTGCTGTCGCTCGCCGAAAGCCTCTACAGCCACGCCATCCACATACTCTCCTTCCTGCCCGCCACCCAAGTGACCAGTCGGGGAAATGCCGACCGCGATGCGCTTGTGCAATGCATGGGGGAGAGATTTACACGAGCTGAATTCATACATAGAGCCGAAGAGATGGGTATCAAGCCCGAAACCGCCTCCACCTGGCTGAAGCGCCTGCAGAAGCACGGTCTGGTGGAAAGTACGGACAGAAACGGCACTTATCGCAAGCCGGGTAAGCGGTAAGAAGTGGTGAGGGATTAGTGATTAGCAGGGGGACTCACACATTATATACGCGCACGTGTGTGTGAAGCGAAAGGGAAGGGTGAACCTCTGTACCAAGTGTACCAACCTCACCATTACAAAGCCTCATCTCAGCTTTGTATCTCTCAATCTCAACCTTGCATCCCTCAACCTCAGCCTTGCATCTCCCAACCTCAGCTTCACACCGCTAAACCTCAGCTTTACGCCCCCAAACCTTAGCTTTAAGGTTCCCCCAGTGCGCCTACTATCAGGCTCACCTGGGCGGGCGTATAGGAGCGTGAACGGGGAGAAAGCCCCAGGGTGGACAGACCGGCACGCAGACCGGGATAAAGATCGATCCAATGTTTCAACTTACGGTAGGCAGACTCCGGACAGAGATCGGGACAATAGAGTTGGGCAAGTTCAGTACGCCCATAGGTACGGATTTCAAAAGAGTTCATATCTGATATTCATGTGTTATATTTCATCAAAGGTAGCGATAAATCATGACATTATCAAGTATATACATAGAAATAACAGACTAAAACCGCCCCTAATCGGCTCTAACAACCAGAAAGAGACAAACGCCCATACCCGCAGTATTACCTTTGCATTGTTGAGTTCAACAGCATGAATTTTCAAGTATTAATTTTTAAATTATCTACAAACTATGATTCGTTACAAAAAGTATCAAGTGACGGGCGAAAACAGCCCGCTGAAAGGTTTCTGGTATGCGCGTCCCGTAATTGAAGAGACGTTCGACATCGAGAAACTTGCCAAACACATGTCTAACCACAATACTCCCTACTCAAGTGGTGTCATCAAGGGAGTGTTGACGGATATGGTTTCCTGCACCAAGGAACTTATTCTGGATGGAAAGAATGTAAAAATGGATGATCTGGCAATTTTCTCCGTAGGGATTGTCAGTAAAAAAGGCGCAAAATCTGCCGCCGACTTCTCATTGGCTAATAACGTAAAGGGATTGAAACTCCGCGCCCGTGCCACGGGTGAGCTGAGCAATGCTCAGATTAACCTGGAAGGGCAAATGAAGGAGGCTTCCATGTACACCGTGGGAGGCAGCTCGTCCGACAATACTTCCGGTGGCGGTTCCGGAGGAGACGGCGGACTCGATGAAAACCCGTTGGGATAACTCCTGATTCGCATAAATTATAAATCATCAATCATTATGAATGAAGAAAAGAAGTCAAAAAACGTGTGGGGCATTGTCCTCAAAGTAATCATCACCGTAGCCACCGCCATTGCGGGAGCTTTAGGGTTAGGCGCCTGCCAGTAGACATGCGCACGATTACCCTACTCATTATTCACTGCTCGGCCACGCCTCAGGGCGTGGGCCTGAGCTTCGAAGATTGCCGCCGCGATCACATTCGCCACCGCGGCTTCAGTGACATCGGCTATCACTTCTACGTGACTCGTGACGGTGAGATTCACCGTGGCCGCCCACCGGAAAAAATCGGAGCGCATTGCCTCAATCATAACCGGCACTCCATCGGTATCTGTTATGAAGGAGGTTTGGATACCGACAGTCAGCCATCCGACACTCGCACTTTAGAGCAAAAAGCTTCGCTGCTTGCACTGCTGCGCGAACTGAAGCGCATCTTTCCACACACTCTGATTGTGGGTCATCATGACCTGAATCCTATGAAACCTTGTCCTTGCTTCAATGCGGAAAGGGAATATAGGGGGCTGTAAAGTCCCCTATATACTTATTTCTGAGAAATGAGTTCTACAGAAAACAACCCATTTCTTTGGCTTTGAACTTGATAGTTGTTACCTTTGTTCACAAGAATCCATAGTGATAAAATGAAAGAGCAAGAAGAACTGTTAGAAAGTGAGTCCGGGTTGGACATGGAAGAAAACAACTCGTCGACTATTTATCCCAACGCGGAAGTACGGGTGGAAAAAGCACAATTTAGCATTTTGCACCTGCGACGCCTATGTGTGGAACGAAAAGAAATCATCATTTCCCCCGATTTTCAAAGAAACGACGTCTGGAAAGGAAGACAAACATCCGAATTAATAGAATCGATATTAATGGGAATACCCATTCCCATTATGTACCTATTTGAAACCAGAGAAGGAAAGAAACAAGTGGTAGACGGGCGGCAACGCATTGACACAATATTAAGGTTCTTGGACAATGGATTCAGACTGAAAGATTTAAAAATATTGCATAGTCTAAACGGCTCCCTTTTCAAAGAACTGGATCCCAAACTACAAGGCATATTTGAAGACTACCAGTTGTTTTTTTATATCATACAGCCCCCAACCCCGGAACGCGTAAAATATGATATCTTTGATAGAGTGAACCGAGGTGGGACGCGATTGAACAATCAAGAAATGCGCAATGCCCTATACAGGGGTAACGCCACATTCCTCATTGATGAGATCTGCATATCAGACGAATTCAAAAAAGCAACGGGAGAAGGCGTAAGTTCCATCCGAATGCGGGACAGATATATCGTGCTGCGGGCTATAGCTTTTTATTTACTCATGACCAACCAATTACAAACAGCAGATTTAGGTAAACCAATCGAGTATAGAAGTGATATTGATGATTTTCTCGCCAAAGTGATGATATTTATGAATCAACGTATGTCGCAGGAAGAAATAGAGAAACTAAAAGAGAAATTCCTGACTGCATTAAAGAAAATCTATTCATTATTGGGTGAGGACGCATTCCGGTTTGCCGGTATAAACAAACGTCGGCCGATAAACATGCCGCTGTTTGAATGCCTTACCTATCTATTTTTGCTTGAATGGGATTGGAATGATGATAAGGAAATCTATCTGAGTATAGAAAATCTGAAAGACTCACTGGATAAAAGTGGCTCTTTTCAGGGAAATGTGGATTCTATTACCAGTTTAGGCTATAGGTACTCACACATAAATCAATTCTTTAAAAGTCTACAACAATGATACAGAAAGTAATAATTAGCGGGTTAAAAAATATCAAGCATGAAGAAATGACGTTGAAACCATTAACGCTATTAACCGGCTTAAACTCAACAGGAAAATCAAGCGTGCTGCAAGCTATCTTATTAGTAAACAAGGCTACCACGAAGAATGGACAAATCTATTTGGATCATGTACTTTCTTCTTTCCCCACCCTTAGAAACATATATGAGAATGCAAAAGAAGTTTCCATCAGTTTGGAAACAAATGAAAACTACATCAACTATAAACTATCAGAAGAAACAGAAGAAATAGAAGAGAATGGTGAGGGATATACCGGATTGGAAATAGAAAAAAATCTCTATTATCTGTCAGCTAATCGTGTTGGTGCAGAAAACTTAGCAAAAATCTCTTCTGTAATTTTCTGCGGTATTAACGGAGACTATTTATTAGGTACTTTTGAGAAAGAAAAGTCAAAACCTTTGCCTGAACCTTTGATAAAAGATGAAAGCTCCTTTACGTTAGCAGCCCAACTCAACTACTGGCAAAGTTATATATTAGGTTTGAAACTTGAGTTGAAAACAGAAAAGCGTAACGATCAGATAGTTGAAGTGAAATATAATAGCGACAATATTCCGGGAATTCTTCCCACACAATTAGGAGCCGGTGTAAGTTATCTGACTAAAGTACTTATTCTTTGTTTAAGAGCTGCCCCAGGAGATGTAGTAATGATTGAGAACCCAGAAATACATCTTCATCCTGCCGCTCAATCACGTTTAGGAGAATTTTTCGCTTTTATAACTAATGCCGATATTCAGCTGATTATAGAAACTCATTGTGATCATTTAATAAATAAATTGCAGTATCTGGTGTTCAAGAAGAAATTTGAATCTGACAAGGCAATTATATATTATAAAAAAGGAATTGTAGACCCGTTTGAGAAAATTCAGTTGAACAAATATGGACGTTTTGAACCAGAATTTCCTGATGGTTTCTTTGATGCCACATTAGCCGAACTTATAGAGATGGAATAAAATGGGAAACTACAGTTTTGTATTGAGTGATGAATTGCAGAAAGAATTTTGCAATTTCAAAGAAGGAAAAGCGTATGACAGAAATTTGATTGAGAATCTTCTGCATTATTACAAACCTTCTATATTGACAAATACCAGTCAGTTAAAAAGAATAGGTAAGGATATCAGCAAACAATTGGAAACGACATTAAGGAAAAGTGGTTTTACAACACAGTCACTCGAAGATTTAGCTCAAAATACAACCTATAAAATCATATTGTGCAAGGATAAAGATCATTATCCTTACGTAAACATCAATGGAGATAAAATAGAAAATAACCTAACAGCTTGTTTTTTCAAAAGAGAAAATAGGCAAAAAGCAATAGAACATATTACCGCTTTATGCAGAAAAGCGAAGAATATTTCTATTTATGATAAATATTCTTTTCTGAATGGAGCAAACATCGAACTACTAAAAAGCATTCTTCCTTTAAAAGAATTGTCCATAACCTACGATTCACAATATATAAATGTAGTGGCATTACAGGAATATTGTGCAAAATGGACATTTATAGACCGCACATTGCCCGAATATCACGATCGCTATTTGGTAGTAGACGATAAAATAGAAATTATATTAACCAGCGGATTTGATTATCTGATTAGAAATGAAAAAGAATTCACTTATATCGTTCGCCCTGTTTCAAGACAACGTTTTCTGATGTAAAGAGGAAGGATAGTTGAGTACTACATCTTTACGCCCACCTTTCCCAACATTAACCGGACTACTCTTGCTGCAACGAAGCAGCACGGAATACCCACTGCACAAACCAGTACCAATCTCATCAAAGGAGAAACCGGCAAAAGCTCCATAATAAACACACAACCCACTACAATTACCGGATGAATAAAATAAGCCGCGTAACTATCAGTGGACAATTTCTGGACCAAAGGCATCGGTTTGTTCCAATGAGCCTTCCCGTATGCTAACAGAAAATAGCAAATACCCACACACATAACAGGTTCCCAAAGGGCATAAAATAAAGCCTGCAAATTCCATCCACCCGAGAATAAATCCATCTGTTCTGAAAAACTACTCATTACAATCAATAAAGAAGGAATGCCACAAAGAATTGCTATAAGAAACCAGGGAAGTGCATTCTTCACACAGATTTTATCCAGCCAGTGATTACGATGCGCCACAATTCCCAACAAATACATACCTATATATAAAGGAAAGAACCCCAGCTGCAATCCTAAAACTTCACTTCCTACAGGAACATAAAGCCGAATGAGGAATGCTGCGGCACCCGTCATTAGCATAAATAGAAGAATACCCATTATTGCAGGATATTTCCAATTCAGTGCCAACCGCTTTGTACAAAAATGGCGATAAACAGCATAACTAAATTCAAAAATCAACAGTGTAAATACAAACCACATCGGTCCAAAACCCGGTCTACCCCATACACCATATATCCAATATATTAATAGAGGATTGACTAGAAAACTATAAATCAAAAGAGGAATCCCTAAACGGTTGAGACGATCGTATATAAAAGATTTCATTCCTTTACGATCAAAAGAAAAGGGCATCAGATAGGCAGAGATAAAAAAGAAAAGACTCATAAAATAGGATTGGTCAATGCCCATAGATGCTGAGAGCAATCCTTGAGTTAGGCCAGTAGTTGTTTCCTTCGATATGTAATACCATCCACCGGAAGCTCCGAAAGCAACCGCAGAATGATGATAGAACACCAACATAGTAAGGAAAACCCGTAATAAGTCAAGATAATAAAAACGCGTCCGATTCATAGTATTTATATTTATGGTTAATTAAAATAGCTTGGAGATATTTTAAAGAATATCTCCAAGCCCCCAGAAAAACTAAAATAACAATCTGTTACCCTCGCATCAGCAATTCCGGGAATGTAAATCCTTGCATGGTATAGCAGATAAAGAAGATGGTAGCACTAACAATCCACAGAATGAGCAATGTCCACTTCAACCCGGAAACCATAGGTTGCCAATTGAACACCGGACGGAAGATTGCGAAAACAAGACTAACCAGAGGAATACCCACTACGAGGATACCTGCAATATATAGTACGATGGCTGACAAAGGAGATGTAGGTAATACAAAATCAATAGCCGGGAACCAAGACATCAACGCTGCACCACCACCAATAGCAACTGCAATAGCGGCAAAGAGCAAAGCCACAAATACAATACCGAAAACAAACAGTACCGGACTGCAAATGATAGCCACAATAATCAGACAAATCTTCAGGAACCAACCGACAATCATTAACAACGTATCACCGGTCCTTTGCATAGAAGTACGAGGTTTATCAGACTTCATATAGTCGTTTACATTATTTGTAACTCTCTCAAAACCATCAGTTACAGTCTTTCCAATGTTCTCTACCGTAACAGCTTCACCACGCATGTTCAACTTCTCAGCTGCTGTACGGGCTTCGGGAATCACTATCCAGCAAATGATATAGATAGGGATCAAGAACTTGAAACCAAAAATTGCGCAAAAAACAAGAACCAAACGGAACCAAGTGGAATCCCAGCCTAAATAAACACTAAGTCCCCCTATCACGCCACCCAGCATTTTATCGTCCGGATTGCGATACAAACGGCGACGGGTTGAAGTATAAGAAGAATTATTATCACCATTCCAGGAACCGGAACCATAACCTTCACCGAAGGCGCCCTTCGTATTTCCGGAACCGGAAGCAGTATTCTCTTCCGTACCTGTTTCCATCTCTTCAGGTTTCCCCATACGATTGATTACTTCTTCTACATCGGTTATAGTGATCACCTGAGAGCCAGCAGTCAGCTTCTCTAAAAAAAGTTCAGAGATGCGAAGTTCGATGTCATTTACAATCTCGTCAGCACCAGCTTGTCTTCTAAAGTGCAGTTTCAGATTGCATAGATAGTTATCCAAAAGGCGATAGGCGTCTTCATCAATGTGGAAAACAGTTCCGCCCAAATTTACTGTTAATGTCTTTTTCATTGCTATTTGTTTTTAAAATTTATACTGATACGAGGTTTTTAATATCTTGAATCTAATAGTTGGCTATATGATTCACTGTTTCATTCAACTCACGCCAGGAGATTTCCAACTCTCCAAGAAAAACTTCCCCTTTCGGAGTGAGCTTGTAATATTTACGTGGTGGTCCTTGTGTGGACTCTATCCATTCGTAACTTAATAGATCGTCATTCTTCAGACGAGTGAGCAGCGGGTAAAGCGTTCCTTCCACTACGATCAGCTTGGCTTCCTTTAGTTTCTGGATGATATCCGAAGCGTAGGCCGGTTCTTTGTGAAGCAGTAGCATGATGCAATACTCTAACATGCCCTTACGCATTTGCGACTTTACATTATTTACGTCCATCTCTTATTGGTTTACGATTCGACAATTTTCTATTTTATAGCAAAGATAGCAACTGATTGAAATAGAGCTTTTCTTTGTATGACACAAATATATGCATTATCTTAGTACTATGCAATACAAAGTACCTTGTATTTTATTTAATTAACACTATTATCTATTCACACCTTATTAATAAAGCACCAAGGGAGAGAATAACATATAAGAGAAAAATGTATCTTTGCGACCAAACTGTAAATACAACGAACTATGTTAACTATCAGAAAAGCAACTACAGCCGATTGTGAGCTGATTCATAAACTTGCATGGCAGATATTTCCGGAGACTTACAAGGACATACTTTCACCGGAACAAAACGATTACATGATGGAATGGATGTACTCCATAGAGAACATCCGCAAGCAAATGGAAGAAGAAGGACATGTATATTTCATTGGATACAAGGACAAAGAAGTGTGTGGTTATGTATCTGTGCAACAACAAGGTGAAGATCTATTTCACTTACAGAAAATATATGTACTCCCCTCCTTTCAAGGATCACACTGCGGCAGCTTCTTATTCCATGAAGCCGTCAAATATATCAAGGAAGTACATCCTGGTCCATGCCTGATGGAGTTGAATGTGAACCGTAACAATAAAGCGCTGAATTTTTATGAACGTATGGGAATGAGGAAATTGAGGGAAGGAGATTTTCCGATAGGAAACGGATATTATATGAATGACTTTATAATGGGACTGGAGATCAATTAGAAATTGAAAATTAAAAATTAAAGGCTGCGCAGTTCAAAAGAGAATCTTGCGCAGCCTTTATTTTTTTATATTATTCTATCACTATTTTGCCACACGTTCCAGCCATTTCACCATAGAGAGCATAACAATCATGGATGCACCCGTAGCACCTACGAACACCAGCCAGCAAGCCCACATTGGAACAGTAGTATACAGAATACCACCAATAAACAGCAATGAATTACCGACAGCCGTTGCAGCCAACCAACAACCCTGCATTAAGCCTTGCAAATGCGGTGGAGCTACCTTAGATACGAATGATAATCCCAGTGGGGAAATAAACAATTCGGCAACCGTCAAGATAAAATACAAACCTACCATAACCCAAGGAGTGACACGAATGGCACTTACTTCAGCAGCAGACATTGTACCTAATACTTCTTTAGTCGGCAAAGTGAATGAGAATACTGTCAGGAACACATAAGCTAATGCAGCGATCCCCATACCAATAGCAATCTTCATAGGAGTAGAAGGTTCTTTGCCTTTTTTCTTCAATGAGCCGAATAACCACATAATAAATGGTGTCAGGAAGACCACAAAGAACGGATTAACACTCTGGAATATCTCAGCACCTTTTATTTGTGTAAAGCCCAAATCAATATTAATAACACTCAAATCAACATAGTCTCTTGCAAAATAAGTCAGCGAATAACCATTCTGATGGAAAGACAGCCAGAAGAAGATTACAACTCCAAACACTGCAAACAAAGCATAAATGCGCTGTTTGATTTCAGTTGCACTCATTGTTATTTCCTCTTTGCTAACAGCTTGATTATTACCCTTAGCTGCTACAGCTTTCTGTGCTGGGTCTGGGAAACGATTCTTATTGATAATATAGATCACCAAAGAAATCAACATCGCAACAATAGCAGCCATAAATGCATATTGGAAACCACGATTGAAAACATCCAGGTAACTGTTTGCAAAAGCATGAAGATCTGTTACAGCTTGTCCATCCAGAATCACACTATTAGAAAGAGTTGTCAAATTTTCCATAGCCTGAGCCGGCATCTCAGCTCCTGAATCAATGTGATTTATATATTGATGACAAAGTTCAGGTAACGTTGCATCGTAATCGAAGTTATTCACTTTCAACCACCAGTTTCTTACGCCAATAGCAATGAAAGGAGCAAAAAAGCCACCGATATTAATGAACATATAGAAAATCTGGAAACCAGCATCACGCAAATTAGAATATACAGGATTATCGTACATCTGTCCTACCAATGCCTGAAGGTTTCCTTTGAATAAACCATTACCGAAAGCAATAACTAAAAGTCCGAAGCAGGTTAAGGTTAAATAAAGTGCCATACTGGGAACAGGCGTAGGAGTGGGTATGGCTATTATCAAATAACCGACAGCCATTAAGACCAAGCCTGCCAAAATAGTACCTTTAAAGTTTTTAGTTTTATCCGCAATCAGACCGCCTGCCAATGCCAATATATAAATTGATGCATAAAAAGCAGAATAAATATATCCGGTCACAGTTTCGGACAAACCGAATTTCGCTGAGATAAACAGAGTAAGGACTGCCATCATAATGTAAAATCCGAAACGTTCGCCCATATTGGCGAGTGCTGCGGCGACCAGACCTTTAGGATGTTTGTTGAACATAGATATAAGTTTTTAAATTAGTAATTAGATTGATTTTCGTTTATTAAATGCAAATATATACATTTTGCTGAAATAACCTGTAAAAAAGTGAAATTAGTCATGAAAAAGGATGCAAACTTCAGCATGAACCTCCTTAATTAAATCATTTGGATCAAGTTTAAGCTGCAGGCCACGCTGACCTGCACTTATGTAGATATAAGGATAATTGAGACAAGATTCATGAATATATGTAGGAAAAGGTTTCTTCATGCCGATAGGAGTACATCCCCCACGAATATATCCCGTCAAAGGAAGTAATTCTTTCATCGGAATAAGATCACACTTCTTATTACCGGAAGCCTTAGCAGCCAGCTTCAGGTCCACTTCATGTTCGCCAGGAATGACACAAACAAAATGACCATTCTTGTCACCATGCAGTACAAGGGTTTTGAAAACCTGCTCAATATTCTCCCCCAAGCTATCAGCCACATGAATAGCACTCAAATCATTTTCATCCACTTCATAGGGAATCAGTTCGTATGCAATCTTGGCCTTGTCCAAAAGCCTTGCCGCATTTGTTTTATTGATCTTCATAATTTATCCTTTTAATTCTTCTTTAAGGAATTTAGGAGTATATCCCTTCTTACTTTTCGCCACTTCTTCCGGTGTGCCGCAGCTGAGGAGTTGCCCCCCACCCTTACCACCATCAGGTCCCATATCGATGATATAATCAGCCATCTTGATAACATCCAGATTGTGCTCGATGACAATCACTGTGTTACCTTTGTCCACCAGTTTATTAAGTACATTCATCAGTACACGAATGTCCTCAAAGTGAAGTCCGGTAGTAGGCTCATCAAGAATATAAAGGGTTTTTCCCGTATCTCGCTTGGAAAGTTCCGTAGCCAATTTCACACGTTGGCTTTCACCACCGGAAAGTGTGGTGGAAGATTGCCCTAACTTTATATATCCCAGACCGACTTCCTGTATCACCTTAATCTTATTCAGAATCTGCGGCACATTTTCAAAGAACTCCACCGCACGGTTAATGGTCATATCCAGTACATCAGCAATAGATTTTCCCTTGAAGCGCACTTCCAATGTCTCACGATTATAGCGTTTGCCATGACAGACTTCACAGGGTACATATACATCGGGCAGGAAGTTCATTTCAATTGTTTTGTAACCATTTCCCTGGCATGCTTCACAACGTCCGCCACTCACATTAAAGGAGAAACGCCCCGGTTTATAACCGCGTATCTTGGCTTCCGGTAAGCCTACAAACAAATTACGAATATCAGAAAAAACTCCCGTATAAGTGGCCGGATTAGAACGCGGTGTACGTCCCAACGGAGACTGATCCACATTTACCACCTTATCGATGTTTTCCAATCCTTCGATGCTATCGTATTCCAGAGGATCCTGAAGCGAGCGATAGAACTTCTGCGAAAGAATAGGTTGCAATGTTTCATTGATAAGCGTAGATTTTCCGCTACCGGATACACCGGTGACACAGATCAACTTACCAAGAGGAAATTCCACATCCACCCCTTTCAGGTTATTCCCCCGTGCACCACGCAACCAGAGGCTATGCCCATTACCTTCACGACGTTTTTTGGGTATTTCTATCTCACGTTCACCATTAAGATATTGCGATGTCAATGTATGCGTCTCCAACATTTCCTTCGGAGTTCCTGCAAAAACAACCTCACCACCCAAGCGTCCAGCTTTCGGACCCATATCAATCACATAATCGGCAGCCATCATCATATCCTTATCATGCTCCACAACAATGACGGAGTTACCGATATCCCTCAGCTCTTTCAGAGAATGAATAAGCCGCTGATTATCCCGCTGATGCAAGCCAATACTCGGCTCATCAAGAATATAAAGTACATTCACCAATTGCGAACCGATTTGAGTAGCCAAACGAATACGCTGGCTCTCGCCGCCGGAAAGGGTTACAGAACCACGGTCAAGAGCAAGGTAATCCAGTCCCACATCCAACAGGAATTTCAAACGGGTGCGGATTTCTTTCAATATTTCGACAGCAATTTGTTTCTGTTTATTATCCAGATACTGATCGACATTCATCAGCCAGTCGTAAAGCTCATTGATATCCATACAAGACAGTTCATAGATATTCTTATCATGGATACGGAAATGAAGGGCTTCTTTATTCAATCTCGCTCCTTTACATTCAGGGCATACAGTAGTTTTAGCAAACTGTTCCGCCCACTTTTGTGCAGTGGCGGAAGCATCCTTTTCCTGTAACATCTGAATATACTTCACTACTCCCTCAAACGTTACAAAGTAATCGGAGGAAGTGCCGATAAGAGAACTTTTAATCTTAATACGTTCATCCGAACCGTAGAGAATTTCATCAATGGCTTCATCCGGCAATTCCTTAACAGGAGTCTTCAAGGTAACTTCATATTTTTCCAATAAAGCGGCAATCTGCCAGAAAATCATGCTATTCTTGTACTTACCTAATGGAATGACAGCTCCTTCGTATATAGAAAGTTCCCGATCCGGAATCACTTTTTCCACATCAATCTGATTCACAACTCCCAATCCCTTACATTTAGGGCAAGCACCTTGCGGAGAGTTGAATGAAAAATTGTGGGGTGCCGGCTCACGGTAGGACAACCCGGTAACAGGACACATTAACCGTTTACTATAGTGACGAACATTTTCGGACTGTAAATCAAGTATCATCAACAAGCCGTCACCTTGCTGCATCGCGGTAGCCACACTGTTTTTTAAACGGACATCATCTTTGTCCGTCACAATCAGTTTATCGATAACTACCTCGATATCATGGTTCTTATAACGGTCCAACTTCATGCCGGGTAATGCCTCCCTAATTTCACCGTCTACACGAACATAGAGATACCCTTTCTTACGCACCTGTTCGAACAGTTCTTTATAATGTCCCTTACGAGTACGGACTAATGGAGCCAGAATATAAATTTTCTTGCCTTTATAATCATTCAGGATCAAATCAAGGATTTGCTCTTCAGTGTATTTCACCATTCTCTCACCCGAAAGATAAGAATAAGCTATACCGGCACGTGCATAAAGCAAACGCAAATAATCATAAATTTCTGTTGTAGTGCCGACTGTAGAACGGGGATTCTTATTCGTCGTTTTTTGTTCAATAGAAATAACCGGACTCAATCCCGTAATCTTATCGACATCGGGACGCTCCAGATTTCCCAGGAAATTACGGGCATACGCAGAAAAGGTTTCGATATACCGACGCTGTCCTTCAGCAAAAATCGTGTCGAATGCCAACGACGACTTACCGCTTCCGCTCAGTCCCGTAATAACGGTAAGACTGTTACGGGGAATTTCCGCATCGATATTTTTTAGATTGTGCACGCGCGCACCATATACATTGATGTATTCTGTTTCTTCTGTCATTTATCTTAATATATTAATATCACTTTTAATCTTGTAATTAACTCCATCTGCTCCCTCTGCTTCTACCACTATAAAATAAACACCTTCAGGAACATTCTTTCCATGCGCAGTACCGTCCCATCCTGCATCAATATTCTGCAATCCCCAGCGGTAAAGTTCTTGTCCCCAACGATTGAAAACATACGCATTGAAGCGAACCAGCGACTTGTGCTTTACACGAAACACATCATTCACTCCGTCGCCATTGGGCGAAAAAGCATTCGGCACTTTAAGTTCCGATTCAGTAATGCGGATCATAAAAGTACCGGAAATATTCGTTTCTTCCGTCTCAATATCCGTTATAATCAGACGAACATAAAACATACCTGACTCCTGAAAACTATAAATAGTTTCAGCATCAAAACGTGTCAGAAAGATATCGTTGAAAGCAGCGTCGCGAGAAAAATTCCACTCATAACGCAGATTTACTGTTTCGTCCGATTCTCCTCCGGAATCTTCGTCTCTCCACACGAATCGGAATTCAAGAGGAGCAGCACCGGTATATGTATCATCTGGTGAAATGGTAACTTTCTCTTCAGGAATTGTTCCGTTTTCAGAAAGCAAGATTGCCACGGGAGACATATCCAACAGTTCTGTCTTTCCCCCGTCAGCCCACACCGGTAAATATCCAAGCAGTAACATTGCTGCACAACCGATATATGAAAACAATCCGCATCGCATAATACCTGCAAAAATAACGGTTTCCAAGCGAATATCAGCGGATACATAGGATTTTTCAGTTTTAAAATGCACAATATTATTTCTTAACGCATTCCTTTCGTTAATTTTAGGCAAAATTCTTACCTTTGCAGCTACTTTGGGAAATTGTAAACGTAAACCAACGATATCGAATGAGAACGATTAACCGGATTTTCTGCTCCTTGCTGCTTGCCGGCGCATGCAGTCTCGGTGCAATTGCGCAAGAGAACCAGTCATATTTTCTGCATACCATTGAAAAAGGCCAGAGCCTTTATTCCATATCCAGTATGTATGGTGTCACACAGTCGGACATCGTAAAGTTAAATCCAGGAAGTGATGAAAAAATATTCGTAGGACGCACTCTCCGTATTCCACGGACAGCTGCCAATACTCAGACAGAGACCTTTCACACCATAGCACAAGGTGAAACGCTCTATCGGCTAACCGTCAAGTACGGTGTGTCTGCCAAAGCCATTTGTGATGCCAATCCCGGACTGAGTGCGGAAAACTTCCGCATCGGACAGGTAATACGCATACCTTCTGCCAGCGAAGCCGATGTAGTCACCACTGAAAATGTTACAGAAGTTGCCATCCCCACTATCCAAGGCCCCGTACAATCACGTTGCCGGGATATGCACAAGGTAAAACGGAAAGAAACCGTATACAGCATCAGTCGTGAATATGGCATCTCAGAGGCAGAATTAATAGCTGCCAACCCTGAATTGCAAGGTGAAGATAAGATTAAAAAAGGTACTTTCTTATGTATTCCTTATCCTACCGCACAAGTAGAGAAACCCGCGCAACCACAGGTAGCACCTAGCAACAGTGAATTATTCAGCGAAAATAAAAAAGAAACAGAACGCTTCAGCACTATCAAAGCCGCTCTTATCCTTCCTTTCCTGGATGTTTCCAAAAGTGAAGCGGCACGCATGGTAGAGTACTACGAAGGATTCCTCATGGCCGTAGACAGTTTGAAACGCAGTGGAGTTTCCATTGATCTATACACTTACAACTCAGGCCCGGAGAATGCGTCTCTGAACCCCATTCTTTCCAAAAAAGAAATGAAAGATATGGATATTATCTTTGGTCCGTTACACCAGCAGCAAGTCAAACCTTTGGCAGATTTTGCACAGAAGAATGATATCCGCCTGGTAGTACCATTTACCTCCAAAGACAACAACGTATTCCGCAACCCATCCATTTATCAGATTAATACTCCTCAATCATACCTTTATTCTGAAGTGTACGATCACTTTGTACGTCAGTTCCCAAATGCTAACGTAATCTTTATAGAAGCCAGCACGGGCACAAAAGATAAAGTAGAATTTATCAAAGGTCTGAAAGACGAACTGAAAAACCGTTCCATTCCTATGAAATCATTGAAAGAGGATGCAACGGTAGAATCTCTGAAAACTGTATTACGTACCGACCGGGAAAATATATTCATTCCCACTTCGGGAAACAACATGACTTTGATAAAGATACTTCCCCAATTGACTTTGTTGGTTCGCGATAATCCGGAAAGCAATATTCATTTGTTCGGTTATCCGGAATGGCAAACTTATACAAAAGATCACTTGGAAGCATTCTTCGAACTGGATACTTACTTCTATTCATCATTCTATACCAACAACCTGTTACCTGCCGCCATCAATTTCACAAAGAGTTATCGCAGATGGTATGGTAAGGAAATGGACGAACGCTATCCCAAATTCGGCATGTTGGGCTTCGATACCGGTTATTTCT
>OCPU01000530.1_pt1 | contig 38621 bp, 34 predicted proteins | sample 1538661 | NCBI WGS metagenome assembly OCPU01 (sample SAMN04571716, study PRJEB22368) | human gut metagenome | biome: human gut; material: stool | host: Homo sapiens | place: Luxembourg | collected 2012-10-19
GTGCGGAAGCCGTGGCGGGCCAGATCACTGAGAGTACCGTCCAGCCACGTCCAGGGAACCAAAAAGACCGAACCCATGGACACCCTGACCGCACGACGGTTCAACGGATCGCAAGAGTTACGCGTCAGCAACACGGCATCCATCCCGAGGGCGGCCGCCGAACGAAAAATGGCACCAATGTTCGTGGTGTCCACCACACCATCGATGACGACGATACGCCGGGCATCCCGACATGTGTCTTCCACCGTGCGGGGCGCAGGGCGACGCATGGCGCACAACACTCCGCGCGTCAGGACATAGCCCGTCAGCGTGGCGAGCAACTCCCGCCCGCCCGTATAGACGGGCACGTCGCCGCAACGACTGATGATGTCGGCGGCATCACCGGTGATGTGTTTTTGCTCGCACAAGAGGGCCAGAGGTTCATAGCCGGCATCCAATGCTACACGGATCACCTTCGGGCTTTCGGCTATGAACAGGCCTTTATCGGGCTCGATGCGGTTGCGCAACTGGGCCTCGGTGAGGGTGGAGAACACCTCGATTCCGGGGTGTGACAAGGAGGATATTTCAATAATGGGCATAAGGCTGTATTCTTTTTAATAAGGGTATGGATAAAGTGATTAGGGTTTAGTGATAAGTGATTAGCACCATTCGGTATATGATTTCAGTGGATTCTTTGTACCGGAGACATAACAAATGATGCGGGGACTGTATACCGAATGGCGCTAATCACTTATCACTAACCCCTAATCACTCTTATTCCTTTCTTTTCTCTTTCGGACACCGCAACTTTCATCACCCCGTCCAGTTTATTTTCAAAAATCCGGTAAGCCTCCTCAATCTCATTCAACGGGAAGCGGTGTGTGATAAGCGGCGTGGTGTCTATCTTGCCTTCTTCGATCAGGCGAAGTATCTCGGCGCAATCGCACCCGTCCACGCCACCGGTCTTGAAGGTCAGGTTTTTTCCGTACATATCGGGCAGGGGAAGCACCTGGGGATGATCGTAGAGGGCCACCACGGTGACGATGGCATTGGGGCGTGCACACTCCCACGCCAGACGGAAGGTGTCGTCGGTTCCTGCCACCTCGAGCACGACGTCGGCTCCGCCATGATCGCTACTCCGCAACACAATCTCCCGGCAATCCTCCGGTTCCACCACCTGTACGTCCGGATAATGTTCACGCACAAGGCGTATTCTTTCAGGAGATTTCTCGCAAACAATGATGCGGCGGGGGTGCTTGAGCATCACGCAAAGCAGGGTGCAGATTCCGGTAGGGCCGGCACCGATGATGAGCACCGTATCCTTTTCGGTAATCTCCGATATGCGAGCCGCCCAAAAGCCCGTGGCAAGCACGTCGCCCACAAAGAGCGCTTGTTCGTCGCTCACCGCATCCGGAATGCGGTTCAGTCCCTGGTCGGCATAAGGCACGCGGACGTACTCGGCCTGACCTCCGTCGATGCGGCAACCCAGTGTCCAACCACCATTGGCATCGGTGCAATTGTTCACATATCCGTGTCGGCAAAAGAAGCATTCGCCACAAAAGGTTTCTACGTTCACCGTAACCCTGTCGCCGGGCCTGATGGAAGTGACGTCCGCGCCCACTTGCTCCACGATGCCTACCATTTCGTGCCCCACCGTGGTTCCGGGCAAGGCACGCGGCACGCTACCGTGCTTGATGTGCAAATCGCTGGTGCAGATGCTACCGAGCGTCACGCGGACAATGGCGTCGCGGGGGTCTTTCAACCCGGGTTTCGGTTTTTCTATAAGTTCAAATTTTCCGTGTTCAATATAGGTATATGCAAGCATTGTTTTTCTCTTTTTTAATACTTCTCTTTCCGTTCAAACTCTCCCTCCTCCGTATAGTACTTCCATGTGCCTTTGGGTATGTTATTTCCGTATTTTCCGCGGAGTTTCAGTTTGCCGTTCTCATAATATTCGCGATAGCGTCCGTGGCGCTTTCCCTCTTTCACTTCCGCTTCACTCTTCAGCGCTCCTTCGGGATAAAACTCCCGCAAGACGTTGCCCTCAAATTTCTCAACATAGAAGCGTTGCAATTCACTCATTTGCTCTTTCTCCGTTTCGGCATCTTCGTTCATTACTTCGTCGGCTTCATCGTCCACTACCACCGCTTCGGCCGCTTCTTCCGGTTGATAAGGTTTATAGTCCATCACGCATTGCAACGAGGCGGACTGGCCGTCTCCCGTAATCTGCATGATCCAATAGGGAAATGAGTAGACAATCTCCTTGTCCGATTGTATCTCTCCCCACGTAACGGCATTCATCATAGGCTTCAACTGGTAATAAAACTTATGCACATCCGTATATAAGAAAACGGTAGAGCTCGAATTCAGGTACGAGAAGGCATTTTTAAAGCCCGGATTATCCTTCAACAGGTTCTTCTGATCGTAATCTTCTATAAATGAGAGCAGAGACGAGGCTTTGTTGCTAAACACCACATAATCATCCACGTACGTGTAATAGGGTTTTTCGAACTTGTCGAACAGCCCTCCGAAGAACAAACGGAAGAAGCCTTTCATTTCCACATAGTTGATTTCAAATCCCTTATAATCAACCGTCTTTATCCGAAGCGGGGTGCGCCGCCTGATCTTCTTTTCTATAAACTCCATATTCTTACGGGCGTCCTTGATGCTTTTGGCGCCGATGGCCAGAATCAGTTCCGGATCGTGCCCCAACAGCCCCGGCTCGGATTGGGTGATGGCAAATTCTCCCGACATCCAGCTCAGGAAGTTTTCTTCCAGAGAGATGTCGAACAGGCTTTCAATCTTCTTCCGGGAACTCCTATAAGATTCGCACCATTGCGGATCGTGGACCGCGAGTGCATTCTCCAGTTCTTTTACAAATGTCACCGGGTTGCTGAAACCGATGTTGGTATAGAGTGCCGTCCGTCCGGACAGGATTTCGTGGGCTTTCATCCGGTGCTTACCCGAGTTCAGCAAGGCCATGATGTACGGATCGGCGGTGTCTTTCCGCAAGGTATATCCTTTCACCTCCATCCGTTTGTGGTCGGTATTGAAATAGAGTCCGGCAAAATCCATGGAATTGCTGAACATATCGATGTACTCGTTCCCGGTTCCCAGATAAATATTCAGGAATTGGGGCAGGCGTGCATAATTGATAAAAACGCGGACAAGTCCTTTGCCGGACACCAGTTTTTCGGCTTCGATAAAAGAATGATCGAGACCGATTTTGGGCTTGTTGCGTGAGTCGATGGCCGATTCTACAAGTTTGGAGGTATAGGAACCTACAAAATGGTTGTCCACGAAGGCACAATAAAAAATATCGCGTGTATCCGGATCGCGCATTTCGAGGATGTTAATCCCGTTGTGCATCCGGTTGGTTACGGAACTGCCCGCCATGGTGAGCACCGTTTCAAGCTGATCCTTCAACAAGTCCATCTTGGAGGCCTTTTGCATGTCCAGCACAATCAGGAAATCCCAATCGCGGGCACGGACTTTATGGATCGAGATGAGCATATCCCGTTTGCCCACAAGCGATAACAACATTTTATTGCTTCGGACCACGGTGTCGAGTGTTTCCACATTCCGGGTGACGTCCTCGAAGGCTTTCGCCCGCTTCAGGCATTGCCAGGTTGCGCTTCCGCTGAACTTTGCCCAATCGTCGATGGGCGCCGAGGACTGGATGATAAATGCCGCGTCTTCGGGCACCAGGTAGATTTGCTGAATGTTGCGGTCAGGCGAAACAAACAGGTGAACGATGGAGTACAAAAAATATACAACCAAGGCTAAACCGGCAATCGCAAGTGTTCTTTTTACGAGGATCCGGGTATTGTTCTTCTTAGCGGATTCAACGGGTGGTTCTTGTGGCCCGTTGTCCAATTCATTTTCGATCATCCCTTTTTCAGTATACTATTGACTACACGCACCGAAGACACCAGCTTGGCCGTGGAAGTAAACACATCCACATTCCACACATGCGAGGAGCGGCCTTTATGCACGATGGTCGCCACCGCCCTTACCGTATCCCCCTCATGGGCGGAGGAGATATGGTTTCCGCTGACTTGCATGCCGACCACTATTTCGTCCGGCTTGCAAAGTATCATGGAACCCAGTCCGGCCACGGTTTCGGCCAATGCCAGGCTGGCACCTCCGTGCAGGATGCCGAAAGGTTGGCGGGTACGTTCGTCCACGGGCATAGTGGCCTCTACCCTATCTTCGGAGGCGTAAGTGTATTGTATGCCCAGATTTCCCATCAATGCATGGCGGGCACGCTGGTTGAGCTGCTCCAGGGGCACGTCGGCGGGGCGGATTTCGGCAAGTATCGCCTTCTCCACGGCTTCGGCCACGCCGTCTTCATCGTTGGAGGCGGTGATGCGGTCGGCACAGACCTTCACCGAGTCTTGGGCGTTTCCCATGGCGATGCCCAGTCCGGCGGATTGTATCATGGAGACATCGCAAACTCCGTCGCCGATGGCGATGACTTCTTCGGAGTTGATGCCCAACTTCTCAAGCAAGGCGCCCAGCGTATTGGATTTATCAATGGAGCAGGGCACCACTTCCAGGAAATAGGGTTCCGAACGAAATACATCCAGCGCTCCGTTCAACCTTCGGCGCCAGTGGTCTTCCAGCCCCACGAGGGCTTCTTCGTCATCGCTTACCAGCATGCACTTGCAAGGGCAAAGTCCACCGCTATCGAGAATTCGGTTTCGGCAATTATCTTCAGGCCATTCAGCTCGGCTTCTTGGCGTATGTGCTCGTTTTCGGGCGAGTCGGTGATGATGGTATCTTCGTGATACGTAAAAATGGCGAACCCGTTCTTCCGGGATTTCTTTTCAAGATAGGGCAGCATTTCGGGGTTTATCCTACGCTCAAAGAGTAGTTCGCCACTTTGAGCATTGATAATTTGCCCGCCATTGTAGGAGAGGATGAAGCCTCCGTAATTGCCCAGTTCCAGAGCCTTGGCAATGGGCATAAGGCCATAGGTGGGCCTGCCGGAAGCTAATACGATGCGTACGCCCATCTGTTGCACTTTCAACAAGGCGCCCAGCGTGCGCTTGCTGATTTTCTTCTCACTATCGAGCAGAGTTCCGTCTACATCAAGAACTAATAGTTTGTATTTCATGACTTACCGGGTTTTTAGGTTTATGAAAACAAAGGTAGAGTTATTCAGGAGAAAACACAATTAAGTAACGAGTTTTTTCTTACGCATTTTCATTCGTTATTTACACATAGTTCTTTTGCTCACCAGTGCAACAAGTACGGTACCGACTCCGCAGAATAGTTTTTTTACAATCTTTACTTTACGGAATGGTTCATTAAAAATATAGGGAAGTGCCTGAATTCCGACACTCCCCTATCTATTATTTAACTCAGATCTTATATCTCCTCGTCATCACTTCATTGCATTGTTCCCCAGTACTCCCAGCGCAGCCGAAACAATAGCCATCACTACTTTCAGTATTTTTTTCAAAACAGACTTCTTCATAAATACAATCGTTTAATTTTTAATTCTTCATTTTTTAATTTCTAAGCTCCTCAGCTTTAGACTTTATCCAAGCGGGTTTTCCACTATTCCTCCGTCAGGTGACGACGAACCGCCACCTTCTGTAGGAAGTTCGTCATTGATGCGATCCACATCTTTGAGGCTAAGTCCTTCGGAGCGGGTGCTTCCGTTAGCCGTAATACGAATTTCCTTGTTGGCACGGAAACAAACGCGCAAGCCAGTGATGTCATTCGCCGTAAACGCCTCTGCCGTATCCGCCCCCTTGCTACGGGCGGCAAGATAAAAAAATCCCAGTCCGTCAATGTTCACCGACCGCCCCAAAAGCAACTCTTCTTTCAACTCCGTACGGAAATCCTTCAGCACAGAGTTCACCACACCTTCACTCACACCGGAAAGTCGACTGATCTTTTTCGCAATCTGCTTCAAATCCATCGCCACACCATACTTATAGGTGATTATCGGATATACCTTCTTTGTCGATTTCTTATCAAGGGGATTTAGTAATCTCCAAACCTTCTTATACAAAATACTCATAGTTCTTTTTCTTTTTAAATTAAATAAATCATGTTCAAAATCTCTTCGCTAACGTTAACGTTGCAAAGATGCGGCAACTTCAACAAAGCTCAAATGAACACTTACTATGGTATTTCAATCCATAAACCTATCCCACATAGAAGCCTACACGCCTTGTAGAAATGAATCATTATTTACTCCCATATACATATCACATACTTACTCACCAAAAAAGGAAGAAAACGCGGTAGTATATCCGGAGAATCCAAAGACTATTTTTATGAATATTCTTCTATCTATGTTGAAAACTTAGAATTTTATCGACCGATTCTAAAAGACATTTTTTCATCGACGATTAGAAAGAGTATATATAAAACAACTATTTATGAAAGTAAATGATAAATACCAAATAGTCGAGAACAATGAATGGTTACAACATGATTTGTCCCCTTTTACTCCCGTAATAATATGGATAGTCTTATTAATGAAGGATATAATAATCATTATGTGAAACCATGAATTTCTTGAGCTCTTCTTATAAATTCGATGCACTTTTTATCTTCCACATTACACATAAAAACATTTTCCGGCTAAAAAATAAGGAAATAAACGTACAAGAGTGTTATTGACATTTTCAATAAATGTATGTATATCCTTTAAGATAACAAACTGCCTAAACTAAAAAGAACCAGTATTAGTTTAAAATTATCATAACTCTATTTTCTTGAACCTTGAATACTTCCATTATTTTAAAGATGCTTCCTTGACACAACGCACAGGAAATGCGCTCGCCCTGCCAACAAAGTTAACAGGCAATATAGCTTCATTACTTGATAGAAAAAAAGTACTGTGAGGCAATGAATTAGCTCGTGTAGGAGCTGATGACCATACTGAACAGAAATAACCGACATTGTATAGTTTTCCATCCAAACCATATCGATAGCCAGCAGCAGGATAGAAAGCTAATGCTCCTAAAGTTCCGGATATATAAAAACGGCGGCCGAAAACCGGAGCACTCTTAAAACCATTTTGAGGCACAACACTCCAATTCTTCTTATCCTCTGCTGGAGAATTGTAATAAGAGGCATCTTGTGTAGAATAATCGCTGGTGGCACTCTCCGATATTGTAGTTGTAAAATTAGTCCAAGTATCCTGAGGGGGAACACACCAACCCGAAGGACAAGGATCATAAATAGTCTTACCGATGAATTTGGTATCAAGCAGTAGCGTTGTTGTAGTACTATTAAAATCACTCCCCCATAACTTATCAGAAGCCGTACATGTCGATGTTGCTAATAGGGCACCATATATCCAATTTCCGGAACCATCCGTGGACGTAACAAATGTCAGTGGATGATTGATTGTATAATTTATCATAGTTGTCATTACACTATATGATGGTATTTCATTGTTCTTTACGCAATTGCCGATAATTTCATTAGTACCAATACACATCCCGTTTTTATCATATACTTCTATTGTCCCATCTTTATCCTTAACAGTAGGAAACGGGTCCTTACGACCAAATTGATAATAAAGACCAAATGTTTTCGCAACGGCATCTGTATTAGAAGCAGTATTATCCGCTGCACCTACATCACGATCCATCATAATCAAATTACGGGAAGTTAAGCTATTGTAATAGAGAGAAGAATTCATTTTTCTTGGATTCGTCTTATATGTCTGCATAGGTATCTCTGCCAAACTAAAATGGGTTTTCCAAATATGCCAGCTCCACAGCACATTACCACTTCCGTCTTTTACCGCAATCACTGCATTCCCTTCAGCTTTCGGGCCAGTTTTGAAATAAACATATCCATCTTTCAGAATCACACCTTGTATTATTTGCCCATGACCATTGGTTTCCCAAACGAGTTCTGCACTTGTAGGACTGATAGCAGCATTAGCAGCCAAAGCACTTCCGGTCGGAGAAATCAATGCAGCAGTGGCAGCCCCATTTCCTCTCACTGTAGCTTTAAACTTATACCACGTATTTACCTTGGCAAGATAACAATTTGCCGTACCTGCACTACTCAAATCTTCTGTTCCCGTAAAATCTACAACAACCCTTGTATCTGTTGCCGCAACATCATTCAGAGTAATGTTATACGTATAATTGCCATTCCGCTTGATATTGAAATCACTTGTATTATTTTCTCCAAGATACACTGTCCACTTTGCAGTAACAGTGCCTATTGTGCCGTTAATTTCTACATATGTAGCATGTGCAGGCGCATTTGCAGTCGTTTTATCCTTTTGGGCAGAAATCGTTTTGGTTCCTCTACGGTTTTCAAACATATAGAATATTGTACCGGCAGTGGTTGTACTACTTAGACTTATACCGCCACAGTTCAACCAAGTGGTATTTGTCGCATCTGCTGTACCGGATACATAGTAAGAGCTTTTAGGAAGATTATAAATTTTCAAATTAGTAATGTTAATCCCACTATTTTCTTTCACTTTAATCTTTAACTCAACTTTTGCGACCATACGAGTTAATACCAGTGTTCCCGACAATGTGTTTGCCCCCACCTTGATATTCACACTTTTCATGCTTCCCGTCATTGGCAGATTGGTGCCTTTATTCAAGTCATCCCAATTGGTCAGGCTGTATACCATACTTTTCAGATAAGACTCCTTATGCATGGTATATCCCTTAAACAAGTCAGCTTTACCCGTATTGGCAACGGCATATATGGTACATCCGGTAGCACTGCGCGTATTAATGGTAACCGTAGAACTACCCGTCTGGTATTTCTGTCCGATCAGCTCACCCGCACTGTTATAGACCAAAATGTGCAGATCACTGATCACACTCTCATTGACTGTCCGAGTAACAAAATTCGCTTGTTCTTCTCTCTGCACTTCCACCCGAATGGTAGCGGGTAAACCCTCCATATCCATATCCATATCCTCCATGCCCCCTTCTTCCGGTTGGCAAGAACTGCACACAGCCGCCATTGCTAACAGTGTGCCCAGCATGAACAGCACAAAAAGTACCTTCCAGCAAAACGGTATGGGTTCTTCCGTTTTCGGGTATACCCTGTATTCAAATAACCTAATCATACACTTTTTACTTACATTTCTACATCCTGACCGACCGTTCCCCAGGGAACCACACTCACAAAAACCTTAACCTCCGCATAACGAAAGTCTATATCAATGTTGGTCTGTTGCCCCACAGGGGCATACAAAGGACGAAGTTCATTATCTTTAGTGATAGTAAATAATTTCTCATCTTTCCGGTAGACGTCTATTTCCAACGGTTGTCCCTCCCCGGTAGGGAATATATGGAAAAGCGGTGCATAGACATCCCCCTTGGCGTCAGTAACGGAAGCCGGTTCGTATCCGGCTCCGTCCCCCGAAGCCTCACCCATAAAATCCATTTCCGTACCGATACAGTGTACGACGAAACGATATGCTTCACCGTTATAAGGATAACGTTCGGCAAGATAACGCGTGCGTATACTGAGGCCCGCCACCATACGTTCCATTACGAGCGTAATATCCGCTCCTTCCACACCCCGCGTGCTTATCTCCCCTATTTCTCTGCGACAATAGAACAGGTCTGTTAGCGGAATGTGCGTACCGTGGGTATATTGCCGAAGCTGGAGTTTCGCATCTTTCAGGGATGTTCCCGGTGCTATCTCCGTAGTAATCAGAGTATCTTCTTTCAGATTACCCCAAGCTACGAGCGTGAGCCGTTCGTCCCTATCCTCTCCAAAGAAAAAGTCCGAGAATCCCTCAGAGGGAATCATTCTGACGAAACCTTGTTCATTAAAAAGGTAGATATCCGATTTCTGCAAAACTCCATTTCCGGTAAGGTCGTTCCCATCCGCATCCACCGCACGGACATGCAGTTCATACCGGACACAACCTTCCATATCCTCACGCACGCACGAAACGCAACAGAGAAGAATAAAAAGAAGCGGAAAGATGGGAAATATTCCGAGAACTCGCATAGGCTGGTACGGATTGGTTTATAATGTCATATCTGTCTCATAGAAAATATCACTCAAAAGTCACATTCTGATTGATGGTAAGCGCCCAATCAGCAACAGTAACCGTCAGTTTCAAAGTAGCAGGGTCTATTTCCTTACTATCATCATCCACCCCCTCTCCCTTGATAACGGCGGTAAGTACGTATCGGGTGTTAGCCACTATGCTGCCTTTGTCTGTGCCCTCTCCTCCTGTAATAGTGGTGTTCGCCTGTTTCTTATTAATAGTGATGGGATAATACCGGGTCACGGGAGCGCTGGTTGAACCGGTTCCATCCGCATCAAACGTTCCTTTAATTATGAGTTTGGTCGGCGTAGTCGAAACATTCGGAAATGTATAGAAGTAGTACGGAGTAGTGAGTTCCGTATTAGCTGTATGGGAAGCCACCGCTTCATACAGGTATTTATTGGCCTTGTCACTCCCACTGATAGGAACACTGCCAGTCTTTTCAGCATTGACGGAACTATTCGCATTCTTCAGATAGATACCGGTCACGTTGAATGTGGCATCTTTAAATTGCCCCGCTTTGTCGAAAGCGGTCTTGATACTGCTTATGGATACCCTCGCAACAAGACGGGTTAGCTCCGCGGTAGCCGTGGCTTCTGCGCCCGCCGTGAGATTCTGTTTGTTTACTATTCCCAACATCGGAAGGTTATTGGCCTTTTGTGCATCCGTTACCTCACCTGCTCCCGCAGCCTTGGTCGTTTCCGAAAGAAGCATCAGCTTGGCTTTGAACCCAGCAAGGTTGGTTACTCCCGCAAAAAGCGCCGGGGAAGCATTGGCTACCACATAGATTGTTTGCTCGTCGCCGGGTTCACAAAGTATCGAAATCGTCTTTCCACTACCAGTCTCTGCATCTTTGATATCCTTGCCTGTGAATTCCCGCAAGGCATTGACAGGGTTACCCGTCGCTCCGGTGAATACAGCTACTGTCAGGCGATTGATCTGGGATTCATCGGTGGTGGGTAGAGTCCCCGTAGCACGGCTGTCCGCTGGTGCTCCCACTAATGTAAGTTCAAGTTTTGCAGTCTTTTCTTTCGGCTGCATTCCATTCTCGTTTTCATCACTGCTGCATGCAGACAGCGAAAGGGTTGCTGTTGCCAGCGCAGCCCACAAATAATTACTCGTTTTCATATAGTATACCGTTTATGGTTATTATTCACTGCTTAATCTTTAATTTTCAATTTTTCTAACGCCTTAATCGCCTGTTCCACTCCCGCGGCGGCCGCCATCGTGAGGTACACCTCCGCCTTATCCCGGTTACCTTCAAGCAGACAGAGAATCCCCATGTTATTATAGGCTATCGGAAGGGTGGCAAAAGGTTCCAGATACCCACGTGCCTTAGACAGTTCCTTTTTGCTCAAAGCTACCGCCGCCGCATTGATGTTGGTTTCCGGACTCTCCGGGAAAAGCCTTGCAGCAAGGTCCAGTATATCATTATATTCAGTAGAACCCACCGGATAGCTACCTGCCACAGCAAAGAATTCATTCAGATGAAGAGCGCGCTGTTTTCCACTGCGTAGCAACTGAAGACTTTCAGCAGCGCCCAGAGGCTTGCGGGTGTATTCTATCCGATAGTCCACACGCATTACTTCAGGAAATATCTTCTCCATAAGATACTTGTAAGGCTTGCCGTCTGCAAACGACATCAACATACGTTCGCGACCTTTAACAATCTCTATATTATTAATAAGATCGAGGGTAGCCTCTTTCAGTAGCATATCACTTTTTCTCACCAGGCTAGTGATGGAGTCCCAATCTTCAGAAATCCAACTCACATCCAGCAAGGCTCTTCCCGCCAGGCGGTTTTCACGTAAATACTCCTTTAACTTAAGAGCACGTATCAGGGCATTTGTCTCGTTTTTCTTCAGGTTTCCCACAGGGACACCGTAACCGGTTACACTGATTTTCGCCAATTCTGTACCCATCTCCTGACGTACATCATGCAGTGCGTTGCGAAGACGGCAGTAAATCTCGAAGTTCTGCTTTTCCTCGGAGAGTTCGCCAAGCTGCTTCCCGTCTTTCTGTCCTTCCTTCCGTTTGAAGTATGGGATAGATCCCGTTATGCAATGCAACGTGTCCTTGTCCGGTGCAGGCTGAATAAAGTTCACCAATGAAAGAAAATCGGCATCGATATCCGCATCCAACCGGGATACCTGCATCTTCGGCAGGCGGATTCCATCCGCTATCTTATCTTCATAAACATCCCCTTTCTTACCATGACAGGCACATTCCTGTGAACGCAACAAGAGTATAGCCCTTTCCATCCACTGCTCATAGGGCACCGACACTTTATAGGTAAACGCGCGGGAGGCCGCATGATCGTTGCGTATCACCACTGCCGGAATTGGCGAAATGCGTACCTTAGCATCATTGCGTTTACCAGCCGCCAAAGCCTGTGTCCGCTGATATACTTTTTGTTTCTCCATCCCGTTGATGAGTACGGCAGGAAGCTCCTGCTCGTATTCACCGTTTTTAAGTACGGGGGTCACGGTCAGCGACTCATCCGAAGGCATTTTCAGTCCTTCGAAGTCAACAGACAATTCCACATTCAGGTGCCCATTCGTCAGCGAAAAATGTTGTCCGGTAACAAATAGTTCTCCCCGGTAAAACTCCTGCCCAAGACAGAGACAGCACGTAGCGAACAGGAGTGTCAATGTCAAAGGAATACGGATTAAGTTTTTCATGCTCTATGTTTAATTACAAATTACTAAATTATAAACAACTCTCAATTTATCAGATATACCAGTGATACCGCAACCCGGGTTGGCGCAATGAAGTTTTTATGTTCGCCGCCAGTCTGTTCACCGCAATGCAAACAACGGTAGCGTTCATATCCGGTATGCAGAAATCCTACGCCGACGCTTGTCTCGATACTCCAGCGGGGGGCGAGAATAAAGTGGTAGCCGTATGATACTCCCAGCCCCATGAAGTCCCCTTCATATCTTGAAGAACGTACTCCCCTAAAGAGCCCCAGAGGGATTTTCATACCTCCCACATTATATACTCCGTACAACAAATGCGCACCGAAGAAGTGCCCGCCAAAGGGCTGGCACATCCAGTAGCGCAGTTCAGGCTGCACAAACCAATGTTTCCAACGCTTGTCTCCGCCTGCCGGAAAAGGATTGTAATGAAAACCAGCTTCTAATGTGAGCCGATTGGAAAGCTTCACTTCCACCCCGAAATTGGGCGAAGAAAGTGCTCCCGTCAGCAGATCACTCTTCACTGCAAGAATCTGAGAATGCAAGTCTGCAAGACAGAACAGCAGCATAATCAGGGACAATATGAAAGTATTTCTTTTCAAAAGGTTTCGCGGATTACGTTTACAACTCAAACAGCTTTATCTCTTTCAGATATTCCCTTGTGATATAGTTCACTATACCGAGTTTCTGCGCAGCTTTCCCATATCGCATGTGAAATTCTTCAGTAGTGGGGTGATTGCAATCCAGATGCTCACCAGTAGCTTCGAGGATATCGAGAAGGGAAACATCAGAAGAGTCACGTGCAGGACTGTACACCTGTATATCACGGGAATCTCCCTTGTCAGACAGTTTTATGAGTCCGGCACTTAAAAGTTTTGAAAGCAGGATATCCATATCTTGCTCTGTAAGCTGGCAAGCATCCGCACGGATTATGTCTCCTCCCGCATAGATGTCGTTAAGTACTGCGATGGCAGCTTGTGTTTTGGATGTTATCATGATAATTGTTCTGTTTTATCCATTATATGCACTGGCATTACCTTGTAGGTAACGGATATACACATATACAGCAAGACACAAGACTCATACAAGCCTGATATATACAAAAATTTATATGTACATATGATTCACGGTGTACAATAATCCTTTTCCCGTCTTCAGCTTCCAGAAACGGGTAAGGGAAGTAGTATACAAATTTGCACGGTGCAGGAGAAAATAATCATTCGCCAGACCTGTATACAGGAAAAGAAACTTGTAAAATCTGTAGTATTTGTTTTCTAATATAAATCACCGGTTGATAAATGCATGTAAACAAGCAAATAAAATATATTTCTCTTGGGATTTAGAAATATATTATCTACTTTTGCGCCATAATAACATCTACGTTACCTACAAGGTAATTTATTCACATCAAACTATAAATCAAGTATTTAATCTTCAAATAACATATTAGACTAGCTCTCAAATATGTAATTCATTATAACCTTATTCGCCCGATCCATCCGACTATTTCCAAACCCTTTCATATACCCCTCGGTAGTAGTTACGGAAGCGTGTCCCAGCCCTTCGGAAATGATTTCAATGGGAATGTGACAGTACTTGCCCGCAGTAGCCCACGTATGTCTGGCCGTGTACGATGTCACTTTACCCTGTACTTTCCTCCACAGAGCAAGCGCACGCAGTTTACTGTTAAGCAAGCGTAATATCCGCAAGTAATCCCTGTAAGCAGCCATTCCTTCCAGACTTCCATCCAAAAAACAAAGCAGATAAGGCGAAGTGTCGTCCCGGTTCCGGTAGCGCTCCAACAACTGCATAGCTCGACTATCCACACGCGCAGAAAGCGGCATCCCCGTCTTTCTGCGACGCAAGGTCAGATAGCCATCCTTCAAATCGGACTTCCGAAGATGGGCAAGATCAACAAAAGGCATCCCATGAAAGCGAAACATAAGTTCCAAACATGCGCGTGCCCACTCCATACCGGGAGAGATAATATCCAAATCCTTTTCTGCCAGTAATTGCCGCATATCATCCCGTTCCAATACCCGCCGATGGTCTGCCTTGCGGCCTGTGAACACTTCCCTGAACAAATGGGGAACGAAAGGCACCAGTTTACGCACTACTGCCCGGTTATAAACCGCCCGAAGCATACGCATATAGGTAGAGATTGTATTCCACTCCAGGCCTTTTTCGCCCTTATGGAGCAGGTAATGCTCATACGCCTTCAACCACAGGGGCGTAATGCCGGACAGGAGCAACCCGTCGCCATCAAAGGTCATCACGGACCGCAGCACGCTACCACATACATGGGCGGTACTGTACTGCCCGTTTCTTTCAAGTTCAGTGACCACCGAACTCATAAAATTGTTTAAATAGACTGTCTTCATATTCATTCATTTTTTCGCACGTTATTGCACGCGCATATACTACGTCACAAACAGGCATTAAAGACAAATGTTTCATTACAATACTATCTTTAACCACCGTCTTTAAGTTTTGCCAGAGATGTTAATTTGACAGATATTTGCACCAAAGGTCAGAGGCGGGTAATTGAGAGTCCCGTAGAGAAGCCATGCGTTCCTCTACGGGCAAAGCACCCTTCCTCGTAGAGAAACGACCTATTGGTCGTAGAGCAACATCGACATACCGTAATCATTTGATTTTCCATCGTTTGCCGGAGTAACACATCTACCTTCTTCCACTGCTCCGAGGAACGCTCCCCGCCACAGGAACACAAACGTATGGAAATATTTTTCACTTCAAAACAATATACAAAATGATTACAGTTACCATTCAGGTAAAGCCCTATCTCGCGGCTTACCTGCAAAGCGCATACGCGCATTGTACCATAGAGGGTGCCATCCGTTTCACAAAAAATCAGAATCTTTACAGTTGCCTACTACAGCTCACCACTCCCCGCCCCAAAGGTGTGTCATGGCGGGATCAGGGAAATATCACCTTTTCCCTACCCTGCCCCAGTGTAGGGAAAGATCCACGAACCTACAATTATTTAGGAGAAGAAGCCGTGAAAATCCTGGAACAGGAAATCAACTATGAAATGAGAATGGATTATTACCGCTTCCTACGCAGAAACAAGTTCAAAAACGGGATGATGTTTACAAAGGCTACGGAGTTGTATCTGGAAGAGCACGGAATGACGGAGCTTATACCGGAAGAGACGCTGCTGAAGAGTTATTTTTTGTGGGTGAAGAAGGTGGAAAGAAAATAAGGATGATGAAAGAATTCTAGAAAAGTTTCAAATAAATAGCAAATTGTCGATTTTCGAGAGAAAGGAGGTATGCTTTCCAATATAAAAGTAATAGAAATAAAATAAATTGAATCAGTTTTTCTTTTTTCATTGCAAATAATTCATAACTTTGAACCTTTTTATCCTTAATCAATTAGATTATGGACAAAAATACGACGATTATGGTAACTCAAAGCGAACAAGTATTAGAAAATGGACTCATCAAAACCTTAAAGGAAATGAACTATGAATATATTTCCATTAAGGAAGAAGAAAATCTATATGCAAATTTCAAGATACAACTTGAAAAGCACAATAAGAAAGAACTTGCTTTACATAACAGAGAACATTTTACTGATAAAGAATTTGGGAAGATTTGCATCTACTTAGAAGGAGGAACACGTTTTGAGAAAGCTAAAAAACTTCGAGACTTATATCCTTTAGAGACAGAAGATGGGCAACGAATATGGGTTGAATTTCTAAATAAGCACAAATGGTGTCAGAATGAATTTCAAGTATCTAATCAAATAACAGTAGAAGGAAGAAAGAAATGTCGCTATGATGTAACCATCCTGATTAATGGATTGCCATTAGTACAAATAGAACTCAAAAAACGGGGTGTCGAACTAAAAGAGGCTTATAATCAAATTCAACGCTATCATAAGACTTCATTTCATGGATTATTTGACTACATACAATTGTTTGTTATCTCCAATGGAGTAAATACACGTTATTTTGCCAATAATCCCAATAGTGGGTATAAATTCACTTTCAATTGGACAGATGCAGACAATATACCTTTCAATGACCTAAGTAAATTTGCTTATTTCTTTTTTGACATGTGTAATTTAGGAAAAATGATAAGCAAATATATCGTACTGCATGAAGGGGATAAATGTTTGATGATACTTCGTCCATATCAATTTTATGCTGTAGAACGAATATTAGAACGGGTACAGAACTCTAATAAAAATGGCTATATCTGGCATACTACAGGTGCAGGCAAAACACTGACTTCATTTAAAGCAGCTCAATTAGTATCTGAAATTGATGGTATCGATAAAGTAATGTTTGTTGTAGATCGACATGACTTAGATACCCAAACTCAATCTGAATATGAAGCATTTGAGCCTGGTGCTGTTGATGGAACTGACAATACTTATGAATTAATTAAACGATTAAGTGGAGAATCTAAAATAATAATCACTACCATTCAAAAACTAAATTGTGCCATTACTAAAGATTATTACAATAAATATCTACAGAAAGTACGCCATAAAAAAGTTGTTATGATCTTTGATGAATGTCACCGTAGTCATTTTGGAGATTGCCATAAAAACATCGTTAAATTTTTCAGTAACCTTCAAATATTCGGTTTTACCGGCACTCCTATATTTGTGGAAAATGCAAAACAAGAACATACTACAACAGAAGTTTTTGAAGAATGTCTCCACCGATATCTCATCAAAGATGCTATTGCAGATGAGAATGTATTAGGCTTTTTGGTTGAATATTATAAAAGCAAAGATGAAACAGGCGTTGAATATACGAATGTAACTCGCATGAGAGAAATAGCCAAATTCATTCTTGCAAACTTTAATAAGTCAACATTTGATGGTGAGTTCAATGCTTTGTTTGCTATTCAATCTGTCCCTATGCTTTTACAATATTACAAAATATTTAAAGAACTCAATCCTAAAATAAAAATAGGAGCCGTATTCACCTATGCGGCCAATAGTAGCCAAGACGACGAACAAACAGGAATGAATCAAGGTTTCACCAATGAAAATGTAACAGCAGATGAACTTCAGAGCATTATAGATGATTACAATAAAATGTTTGGGACATCTTTTTCGACAGAAAATTTTAGTGCCTATTATGATGATATAAACCTACGCATGAAGAAAAAAAGAAAGGATATGGAACCTTTAGATTTACTTTTAGTTGTAGGTATGTTTCTAACAGGTTTTGATGCAAAAAAGTTAAATACCCTTTACGTAGATAAAAACTTGGAATATCATGGATTACTCCAAGCCTTTAGCAGGACAAACAGAGTCTTAAATGAGAAAAAACGCTTCGGAAAAATTGTTTGTTTTCGAGATTTAAAAAGCAATGTAGATGCTTCCATTAAATTGTTTAGCAATAACCAGCCCAACGAAATCATAATCCGTGAATCATTTGAAAAAGTAAAGGAAAAATTCAATGAGTTATCTTTGAAATTTAAAGAAAAATATCCAGATGTACAATCGATAGATCAGCTAAAAAGCGAATATGACAAACGTGATTTTGTATTGGCATTTCGTGAAATAATAAAAAAACGAGCCGAAATACAGATTTATGAAGACTTTGATGAAGAAGATGAAGGGCTTGTGCTATCAGAACAGGAGTTTATGGATTTCCGTAGTAAATATTTAGATATCACAATAGGAAATACGAATATTCCAACCACAGTAAGTCCTAGTGCAGGAGAAACAGAAACTCCACCGTATGGGAATGATGATAGGACTTTAGATGATATTGATTTTTGCTTGGAACTTCTACATAGCGACATAATAAATGTTGCTTACATTCTAGCACTGATTTCAGATTTGGATCCATCAAGCAATGATTATCAAGAGAAAAGACAGCAAATTCTTGATACAATGATAAAAGACGCTGTTATGCGTAATAAGGCCAAGCTCATTGACGGATTTATCCGGCAAAATATAGATAATGATAAAGACAGATTTACTAAATCAAAAGTTGATGGCTCTATGGATTTAGAGAGTCGATTAACAAGCTATGTAAGTCAAGAAAGATACAAAGCAATTCAAAATTTAGCAGCAGAAGAAGATATTGATGAACAAGCTCTCACTACATTCTTAAATGAATATGACTTCTTACAAAAAGAGAAGTCCCCAATCATTCAGGAAGCTATAAAAAAGAAAAAAATAGGGCTCAAGCAACGCCAAATATTATTAAAAAGAATAATAGGTAAATTGAGAACAATAATTCAATTATATAACTGGGAATAAAACAACAATAAATTATGAGCGAAGAATTACAACAAAAATTACGTAGCCAATTATGGGCTGTAGCCAATGCATTAAGAGGAAACATGTCAGCTAGTGACTTTATGTATTTCTCATTAGGCTTTATCTTCTATAAATACTTATCTGAAAAAATTGAACTATATGCAAATGATATTCTGACAGAAGATGGTATAACATTTAAAGATGTATGGACTGGCAATGATGAAGAACTGAGACTGGTTGTTAAAGAAGAGTGCATTCAAAACCTCGGTTACTTTATCGAACCAGAGTATCTCTATTCCTCTATTATTGATTCAATTAGTAAAAAAGAGAATATTCTACCCCAATTAGAACGCTCACTCAAGAAAATTGAAGATTCCACGATAGGACAAGAAAGTGAGGATGATTTTGGAGGTTTATTCTCTGATATTGATTTAGCTTCTCCCAAATTAGGAAAAACTGCTGATGATAAAAATCGACTAATTAGTGAAGTATTAGTAACTCTAAATGGCATTGACTTCGGATTAAAAGAAGCTGGTGAGATTGATATTTTAGGTGATGCCTACGAGTACATGATAGGACAATTTGCAGCTGGAGCAGGTAAAAAAGCCGGTGAATTTTATACACCACAAGAAGTTAGTCAGATTTTAGCAGAAATAGTTACAACTGGTAAAGTACGATTAAGAGATGTATACGATCCCACATGTGGAAGTGGCTCTCTATTACTTCGTACTGCAAAAAATGGTAAAGCAGACTCAATATTTGGGCAGGAAAAGAATCCGACAACTTTCAATCTGTGTAGAATGAATATGTTGTTGCACGGCGTAAAGTACAATGATTTTGATATTCAAAATGGAGATACATTAGAAGCTGATGCTTTTGGAGATAGGCAATATGATGCTGTCGTTGCAAATCCTCCCTTTTCTGCAGATTGGAGTGCGGCTGAGAAATTCAACAACGATGATCGTTTCAGTAAGGCCGGTGTATTGGCACCTAAATCCAAAGCTGATTATGCTTTTATACTTCACATGATTTATCATTTAAATGACGGTGGAACAATGGCTTGTGTAGCACCACACGGTGTACTATTTCGTGGAGCTGCAGAAGGTAAAATCCGTCAATTTTTAATTGAAAAGAAAAATTATATAGATGCCATCATTGGACTACCTGCTAATATTTTTTATGGAACGAGTATCCCTACGTGTATTTTGGTAATGAAGAAATGTCGTAAGGAAGATGACAATATTCTATTTATTGATGCAAGTAAGGAGTTTGAAAAGATTAAAACGCAAAATAAATTACGTCCAGAGCATATCCAAAAGATTATTGGTACATATCGGGAACGAAAAGAAATTGATAAATATAGTCATTGTGCCACTCTGCAAGAAATAAAAGATAATGATTATAACTTAAATATACCTCGCTATGTAGATACTTTTGAAGAAGAGGAAGAAATAGATATTCAAGCTGTAATGGCAGAAATTAAAGAGTTGGAAGCTAAAAGAGCTGATTTAGATAAACAAATCAATGTCTATCTGAAAGAACTTGGATTAATTCAATAACTGTTAGATCCTTAATGCTGAATATTAGAAAAAAGAAATGATTATGGCAGAGAATAAAAAAGAAAAAGAATGTAATGTTCCAAATTTGAGATTTCCAGAGTTTAGTGGGGAGTGGGAAAAGTGTACGATTGGGGAATTGGCTATCAAAGTGGGTAGTGGTGTAACGCCAAGAGGAGGCGAATCAGTGTATAAAATGGATGGGCATCCTTTTGTTCGTAGTCAGAATGTAGGCTTGGGACATCTTATATTGAATGATATTGCTTTTATTGACGAAGAGACACATCTACGTCAAAAGAGCACAGAGTTAAAATTAGAAGACGTGTTGCTTAATATTACAGGAGCATCTATTGGACGTAGTGCATTAGTGAATGAGCAAGTAGTAGGTGGTAATGTTAATCAGCATGTCTGCATTATTCGTACTAAAGAAAATCTCATATCTTCATTTCTCTGCAACTTTTTATTGTCCAATTATGGTCAAAGACAAATAGATAGTTTTCAAGCAGGCGGAAATAGACAAGGCTTAAATTTTGAACAAATTAAATCTATTAAAATTACTATTCCGTCCACCAAAGAACAAACAAAAGTCGCAAAATTACTACAACTAATAGAAGAGCGTATAGCTACCCAAAACAAAATCATTGAGGATTTGAAAAAACTAAAGTCCGCAATTAGTTTGAATGTACTTCATTCTGGTGCTTGGAAACAGTTCAAAATCAAAGACATAGCAAAAATAGGACGTGGTAGAGTTATTAGCTCCATAGAAATTAGCCAGCAAAAGAATCCTACATATCCAGTATATTCCTCTCAAACATCAAATGATGGTATTATGGGCTACCTTGACGATTATATGTTTGAAGGTGAATACATCAGTTGGACAACTGACGGTGCAAATGCAGGAACTGTATTTTATCGTAATGGAAAATTTAATTGCACAAATGTTTGTGGTTTATTAAAGCTCAGAAAAGAGTTTGATACTCATTTTGTTTCATTGGTTTTAGCAGAAGCGACAAAGAAATATGTCTCAATAAATTTAGCTAATCCAAAACTTATGAACAATACAATGGGAAACATTCAAATACGTCTGCCTAAATTAGAAGAGCAAAAAAGAGTATCCATTGTTTTCAGAGAGTTACAAGGACTATGGGTTGTATATAATAGTTTACTCACCAATTATACAAAGCAGAAACAATATTTACTCTCGCAGATGTTTATATAAACATTTGCGAGAGCAGGTACTGCTTTTTATTCTCATATCTTACTTTTGCTTTCTCTTCAAGAGCCAATTTGTTACCTAATAAAGTCATTAGAGAGGTAATTTGATCTTGCATTTCTTTTGAAGGTAGTTCAACCACAAGTGATGCTATTTCTGAAATATAATGCCTTTTGTGTTCTTCTGATTTAAGTTCTAAATATGATAGGTATTCAAACATAAACCGAAGATTAACATTAGGTTTTGCAGTGAGTATCTTTATTGCAGACGATTTTACTTTGAATGGGAATGCTACATACTTTGCATCCATTGTAAAATCATCAAAGATTATGCACTCACCTTTTTGGTATATACCAAAGTCCTCATTTGTATAACCTAAAACGAAACCTTTGTTTGCAGTTAAAACTGGTATTAAATTCGTGTCCGTAGAGTATTCATCATTGGCAACAATATATGCAGTAGGTTGTTCATAAGTAAGAAGTTGATGGATTTCATAACATTCTGTATACTCACCTTTTAATGATACAAACACCTTTTTCCTAATTGCGGACATTGCTGTAATTCAATCCTTAATTAAAGGTCTTGTGGTCACTCATTATTCCACGAACCCTCATACGATTAAAGTCAAAATTCGCGATTTTGGAAAAGCATATTCTACAATGGCTATGTCGAAAGAACAGCTTACGGAAAATGGGAATCCGTGTATCTTTTATGGCGAACTATTCACAATATATGGTTGTGTTGTAGGTGAGATAAAGAGTCGAATATGCATTGAAAAGAGCTCATCAACATTAAGTAGAGGACGGGATTTGTTGTTTCCTGCATCAACTACCGTTGATGCCCTTTCTCTGATTGCCCCATCTGCTTTGATGGAAAAAGATATAATTTTGGGAGGAGATATGTTCGGTATTAAAATCTCGCAAGAATATAATCCGCTATATTTAAGCTACTATTTCAACTATATTGCCAACAAGCGTTTGTCTAAGTATGCCAAAGGGACAACCATTATTCATCTGCATTATAATGAAATTGCAAATGTAGCAGTTGAACTTCCAAGCATAGAAGAACAAGATAAAGTCGTTATAGCTATACAAGGATATTCAGCAAAACTTGCTATCGAAGAAGCTTTATTTAAAAAGATTTCCGACTTAAAGCAGTATCTATTAAGCCAAATGTTTATATGAACATCTGTCCCAACAGGTAGCGTTTTTGCAAGTTGAACGATGCCAAAAGTTCTTGCTCCAAAAAGAGTTTGCTCTCTAATTTGCCAAGCATATTTGCAACACGCTTTTGTTCGGCTAATGGAGGGCAAAATATTTTTGCATTACCATAGTCTTTGAAATATATATGCGGTATTGCCATTCCTGTTTTATATGGATGGAAATTGAACACAGACAATGCAAAATATAAATACCGTAAATCATTGTTACCTATTACCGTAAGATAGTTGAGTGTGCCAATTACCGAAAACTTGCCTTGTGCGTAGGAAACTGTACCAACACCTGAACCATCCTTGATTACCAGTATCGCATCACCATTCATTTGTGGCACATCTGTATAACCAATCAATCCATTTGCACCAAACACTTTGCATAGTCCATTGGCATTGGCTAAAACCTCGTTTTCTTGAAGTGTGGAGCTATGACACTCTAAACATTGAGAAATTGTAGTATCCGGCTTTCCTTTAGTCGTTAGTGCAACCACAAGACCTTTAATTAGGGATTTTAGTTTGTCAATGATTTTGCTTTGGGTTGCCATCCGTTCATCAAGGAGCGATAAAAGTTTAGCTATCTTCTCCTGTTCTTGTTTACAAGGAATATCAACGCAAACCTTGCTTAATCCATCTTGTCCTATATTAAAATGCTGTGCTCCAGCTCCTTTTGTAATAATTCGTTTTCGTACTGCTGGAGAAGCAAGAAGATAACGAAAAAACAAAGGATTATAGTTTCCTTTGCTCTTTCCTCTAATTACAAAGCCACCAAACACTACTGGCTTGCTATCCAAATAGACATTGGCTTGACCTACATCTTCTAATGTTTCAGAGCTACGTTGAAACAAAATATCGCCATAATTCACACCATAAGTTTCCAAGTCACCATCAATAACTTCTACTGATGCTCGGATATCATCATAGTAGATGAATTGATTATTGAGAATATCCATCACTGAAATGAACTTTGTTCCATGACCAAATCTTTTAACATCAGGGTTCATTCCATTTTTGAAACTCATAAAATCTGTAAGAGGATGATTATGCCATTCTCTACTAAACTCCGGGAATCTCAAATTTGGAACATTATAATATTTATGTCTCTAATTATTATAGCTTTACCGTGTTTGTATAACTTAAAAAGAAAAAATATGATTCAAAAGAAAACTATTAAAGAAGTTTCCATCCTTTGGAAAGAAGACAAAAAGCAGTATGTAAAGCTATCAACCTTTTCGGCGTATACGCTTATTCTAGAAAATCACATTTATCCTACTTTTGGAGAAATGTATGAACTAGAAGAAAGTAAAGTTCAGAATTTTACCCTCCAAAAGCTTAATGCAGGATTAAGCCATAAGTCAATCAAAGATATTTTGATTGTGCTGAAAATGATATTAAAATTCGGAGTAAAACATGGCTTTTTGGAATACAAGGAATGGGATATAAAATTTCCGACAGAGAGAGAAACACAACATTTGGATGTACTAAGTATTGCTGACCAAAAGCGAATAATGAAATTCATACAAGAACATTTTACCTTCAAAAATTTGGGTATTTACATTTGCTTGAGTACCGGATTAAGAATTGGAGAAGTTTGTGCCCTAACATGGAATGATATAAATATAGAGACAGGAATTATATCTATAAGAAAAACCATTGAACGCATATATATTATTGAAGATGATAATAAACACACAGAGCTTATTATCAATACCCCCAAAACTAAAAACTCAATTCGGGAAATTCCAATGACCAAAGAACTCATCAAAACCATAAAGCCACTAAAAAAGATAGTTAATGACAACTATTATATTCTTACTAATGAAGAAAAGCCTACCGAACCTAGAACCTATCGCAATTATTACATAAAGCTAATGAAAGAACTAAATATACCAAAACTAAAATTTCATGGTCTTAGACACAGTTTTGCAACCCGTTGCATTGAAAGCAATTGTGATTACAAGACAGTTAGTGTTATTTTAGGACACTCAAATATCAGTACAACATTGAATTTATATGTACATCCAAACATGGAACAAAAAAAGAAGTGTATAGATAAAATGTTAAAAGGATTAAAGTAAAATACAAAAGAGACTAAAGAGCTAGTAAAGTAAATAATAAAAACAATCTTATTCAGGAAGTAGTTGTTGGGAATTTCCGGACAACTACTTCACACTATGCAAGAAAAGTTCCGAAAACAACTTTTTTTCATCATAAAACCCTATAATTTACAATTAACCAAATGCCTCTTCAAAGCTATATATAATCCAAAGGAGTACCCCATTTATGGAATTAATTTCTTTCTGTAGGGATAGCTAAAATGTGATAAGGCTATAATATATTCATATGAAATTAATAGAAGTTAATTTACCTATATAGTCTCTTTTTTCAATGTTCTCATAGTTAAATTCATACACTACATTGCACGTCAATTTCAGAAATATTTCTTTGCTAGTGCACAGTACATAATATATGCCAATCTATTAAAACTCACTTTACTTGTTTCTGCGAGCAAGCACCTATAACTGATTGCACTGTCAACTGTGCAAAATTTGCTTATCTTTGCACTATTGACAGTGCAAAATAAAGTATTTTGTGCGCTGTTTACAATTCAAATTCGTATTTTTGCTGAAAACATATACAATATGGAAAAGCTACAAGCAAATTTTGATGCAATGTTGCGTTCTACACCTACCGTATTTCATCGGTATATGTTCGATCGCATTAACTGGCACAACCGTATGTTGGGCCTAGTAGGACCGCGCGGCGTAGGTAAAACGACACTTATGTTGCAGTATGCCAAAGAAAAACTAAATAGAAATACAACTCTGTTTGTCAATGCCGATGACCTGTACTTCTCGATTCATCACTTGACAGACTTGGCCGATGAGTTTGCTAAACGAGGAGGAACGCATCTAATCATTGATGAAATCCATAAATATAAAGATTGGGCACGTGAATTGAAGCTGATCTACGACTATCACGCAGATCTGAACATTCTCTTTACTGGCTCTTCTATCCTTGACATTCATAAGGGATCGGCCGATTTAAGTCGACGTGCCATCGTATATTCCATGCAAGGACTTTCTTTCCGTGAATATCTGAATATGTTTCATCTGATAGAAATGCCTGCCTATACATTAACCGATATTCTACAACACCAAGTAGTACTCCCCGACAAGTTTCGTCCTTATGTCTACTTTTCTTCATTCCTGAAGCAGGGATATTATCCGTTTTCACAAGAAGATCAGTTCAACATACGTTTACAGCAAGTGATCAACAAGACATTAGAAGTCGACATTCCGCAATATGCCGACATGAGTGTGTCAACAGCACGTAAGTTAAAGCAGTTACTTACAATCATAGCACGTAGCGTACCATTCAAGCCCAACATGAGTAGCATAGCTTCCATGTTAGGAGTGAGCAGGAACAACCTGTCCGATTATTTTCTTTTCCTAGAAGAAGCTGGACTGATAGCACAATTGCGTAATGAAACAGGTGGTATCAGAGGACTTGGGAAAGTGGACAAAGTTTATATAGACAACACTGCCCTCATGTACAGCCTGGGAGGAGAAAACACAGACACCGGAAACTTAAGAGAAACATTCTTCCTAAACCAAACGAGAGTAGAACAAGATGTTATAACATCCGATATCTCCGACTTCCGGATAGCAGACTACATTTTCGAAGTAGGTGGCAAGAATAAAAAGCAAAAACAACTACAAGGAAGCACAAACGGCTTTGTCGTAAAAGATGACATCGAAATGGGATATATGAACATAATCCCTTTATGGCAGTTTGGACTGAACTATTAAAACGGGAGTTCTTGATAGGTTTAACCTATAACTATTCTCTTTCCCAAAGGCAGACAAAATTAGAAATGCCCTTTCAAAGTTATACACCTAACCTGAAAGGGCATTCTAAAATAATATTTTTATATGATCTTCTGTACAAATAATCGTTTTTCAATTAAAACTCATAATGAAACCCGAACGACAGGTCCTCACTCGTGAAAGCGAATCCATAACCATTATTAGCGCTGCTTCCATTATAGTCATCTCTATATCCCAGAAATCCACATTTAGCAACCAAATTAAAGTTCTTATTCAATTTAATGGAAATGCCCGGTTTGAATCCAATTTCAAACCCACTAACTGAATCAGAACCATCAACTTTATAAGTAGAAAAGCCCAAACCACCATCAACAAACAAGCGAATTAACTTATTCTCATAATAAGAATAGCGTGCATAAGGAGCAAGAGCGAAAGCATTTCCTTTCAAACTTAAATCATCTTTAGAAACTTTGCTATGTGCAAACTCCAAAACAGCTCCTACCGCCCATTTTTCACTAAAATTATAACCGACTTCAGGTGCTAATGTAAAAGTCGTCGCATCTGCATCATCATTGTGCCAGAAGCCAACCGTTCCACCTACATACACCTGTGCTTTTACTGATAAAGCAACCATTACCACAAATAAAAACATTACAATCTTCTTCATTTTTTTTACCTTTTTAATTATATAGTTCGTGTTAATTATCCATGCAGAAAACCTCCTGCATTTATCGGGGCGCAAAAGTATACCGGATATTTGATTTAGACAAATTTTTAGTTAATTTTTCATAAAATAAAGAAGCAGTATATTATACAATACCTTATCAGTGAAATAATTAAGATAGTATTTCAGCAAACGAGAAATTATCCCTACCTTTACGGTACTTAATGCAGATATACTCAAAACTGAATTCAGATATGAAGAAACGAATTACTACGTATTTCATAGGAATATTAGCATTAGCCATGCTATGTAGCGGATGTAGCACCAATCGTATGGCGGCAGGTGACCCGGGCGCGGTGTTGGCCGGAGCATCCATCGGAGGAAATGTGGGAGGCGCCATCGGAGGCCTCATTGGCGAAAGTAACAGGGGATGGAGAGGTGGCTACCGGGGTTCCGCCATTGGTACCATCGTCGGAACCATCGCCGGAGCAGCCATCGCAAATGCCGCTACCGCCCCCAAGCAGACAGAAGAATATAGCTACCGGGTAGAAAGGACTCAACCTTCCAGACCCCAACCCCAATATTCATCAGCTATCGAAAATCTGAGAATACATAATATACGTTTCATTGACGCCAATCGCGACCATACAATCAACTCAGGCGAAAATTGTAAAGTGATCTTCGAAATCATAAACGAAAGAAACAGAACAGCTTTCAACGTAGTACCGGTAGTGGCCGAAATCACGGGCATGAAGCGTATCTATATTTCACCCTCGGTCATGATAGAGCAGATTAAGCCTCATGAAGGTGTGAAATATACCGCCAGCATCAATGCCGGAGAACGGATAAAGACGGGAGAAGTCATCATACGCGTTGCCGTAGCCGATGAAAACGGACAGGAGTACGACTGGCAAGAGTTCTCATTGCCTACCCAACGATAAGCATCTTTATTTTAAACGATTACATTATGGCCGACAATTATTTAGAAAAACAATACGAAGCATACCAAGCCCGGAAAGCCGCTTGGGAAAAAGAACGTAAATACGGAAAGAAGCCCTCGCCTATGAAGCGTCCGAAAACTTTGGAAAAATCAAAAGAGGGTGAAGAAACACCCCCTGTTAGTACCAATTTGGAAAATACTATTTGAATGCCGGAGCCGGCAAATGCATACCTGCCATCGTCAAACCATTGTCTTTGGCATATTGAAGGAAATACTTACGTGATTTCACCGCCTTCTCCCTATCCATATCATACGTAGCGCAGATTTCGGGATGCTCCAACTGAAGGGCAGCTCCATGGATAAGATCGGCAATCACCAACAATTTGTTTGCCTGGAACACGGTATGCCCGGGAGTATGTCCCTCAGCATTCATCGCAACGACATTGCCCGGCAATGTTTCTCCGAACTCAAACAGATGCAAACGGTCTTTATAAGCATTCATCGTTTTCAACACTTGCGCATTCCTGTCGGCAGGCATCTTGAGCCAGGCATCATATTCCACTTTCGATGCATACACTTCAGCATCAGGAAACACAACACTATCCCCTCTCATCATTCCACCGATGTGATCGCCATGGAAATGGGTGAGATACAAATATTTAATATCGGAAGGGGTAACTCCCAAAGAAGCCAAGCCCGATAGCAAACGGCTATCCGGTGCTCCCATGCCCGTATCGAACAGGATTCGGATTCCACCCGTTTCTACCAGAAAAGCACTCATGGACGAAGGTATTCCGCTTTGTAGTTTCAAACTCTCTATCAGACTATCGTCAGCATCCGCGAAAAGCGTTCTTTCCATCAGGCGCTCTTTCGCATTATCCTGTATCCAGGTAACTTTCACTTCATCCAGTTGCAATGTCTTCAGGCCATCGCACACCACATTTACACTATCCATACTTACATCCTCATTTACTTGCTTTTTTGTGCCTCCGCCACAAGCTGATAACACGAATATTGCAGATGTAACAACCAGATACTTCCACGTTTTGTTTCTCATTAGCTTATAAATTTAGTTTATAAATAATAGACTACTCCATAATCAGGCCGATTCCGCGCAAGGATGCGTAAACCAGAAACGACTCCCAACCCCTATTTCCGATTCGGCGCCAATAGTGCCACCAAGGTGCTCCACGATACTCCGGCAGATGGACAACCCTAAGCCGGTGCCCTTGGAGAATGTGTTAAGCTTCACAAATCGGTCGAAAACCTGACCCACCGCATCCGGTGCGATGCCGATACCTGTATCCGTAACCGAGAACTCTATTTCATTAGTCCCCTCTTTAAAATGGTACTCCAGAGTGATCTGCCCCTTACTGGTGAATTTCAGAGCATTATTTATAAAGTTGGTGATGACCTGCATCAGACGTTTCTTATCCGTATAGATACGATAATCGGGCAGACCGGAAGCCAACACAACCGGTACAGGCTTATCTTCCTTGATTTCATAACCACGCAATATATCTTCACAGAAATCCCTGATATTCAAATATCCCATGCTGAAATCGAGCGTTCCCGCCTCTATCTTGGATAAATCCAGAATGTCAGATATCAATTGTAAGAGTAATTCTGTGTTCTCTTGCATGATTTCAATATAGCCCTGACGCTCTTCTTTATCCTCCTCCTCAACAAGCATACTTGCGAAACCGACTATGGAATTCAACGGAGTACGAATCTCATGACTCATGTTAGCCAGAAAGGCGGACTTCAAACGATCCAGATTTTCGGCCTTATCTTTGGCTATTATCAATTCTTCTTCTATCTTTTTCTGATGGTCGATATCAACGCTGGTAATGACATGTGCCATCTGTCCGTCTATCCAAGGAAATGCCGCACTGAATACACGAAACCAACATTGATCGAACGGGCGTTGGTAATCCCAGGAGTAAACTTTAGTAGGTAGACCGTTTTCGTCGATCAGGTGTCTTTTAGGACAAAACTCACATTCGCCCGTTTTATCGGTATAAAGGGCCTGCCAGCACTTCTTTCCTTCAAAATGCTTAATGCCACCATACGGAGCCGCCATAGACGCATTGGCATACAACATATCATGAGAATCAAAAGAGTTCACATAAATGTCGACTCCCATATTGTTCATGATGCTACCCAGCGTATTGCTTGCCCGCACTTCCCGTTCTTTATATTCACGAACGGCTATTTCTTTAGAAAGCGAACCGAGCAGAAGATGAATGGTTTGCAATTCCTCATCCGTGAAAGGAGTTGTATCCTCCCTATCCGCAAATCCTATAAAACCGATAATCTTTCCTTCACTATCTTCAAACTGACGGACCAGCAAGGAATCCGTTTTATGAAAATCCAGAACGTCAATATCGACTAAGGAATTGTCATCGTTTCTACTGGCATAAAAAGGACGGTTCTTGACCTTCATACGATCGGAATGTATTTTGGTCATTTCACTCATCTCAAAGCGACGCTTCAGAGAATGGTCTTCATTTCCAATCGTTTCTTTCAGGAAGAAATAGCGAAAACCATCGGTCTGATAGACAAATCCTTTTTTAAACTTATAGAAAGTACAAATATCCGTCAATGATTCCGTGATTTTCTTTTCAATGGATTCACATCCATTTAAACGCTCTAAGAAATGAAGGAGAAATACACTTAAACTCTTGTTCTTTTCGATCATATTACTTTTTACACCTTAGGGTTAGAGACACTTAAAACAAAAATAAAATACATTTTCGAGTATCTTCAAGGCGCTAATATACAAACTTTTAAAAGAATAAAAAAGATTTTCTATGTACTTAACTATCACCTTTTTTCTTCTTTTCGAACAAAATAAGAAGCATAAAAGCTAATTTATTTTACAAGTTCATTTATTAAGAAATACAACTTTAAATGTTTAGATAAACTATAGCCAATCATTCATAATTTTCATAACGCGAACGCAACTTTGCCGAACGACTGGATGCTTGCTCCGTTTTATCCGCGGATTGCTTTTGTTGCGGTTCGCGGACCAATTTCGGTTTCGCCGGACGATTATGACGTTTGGGCTTTTCAGCAACAACCGTTGCTTGCTGAGTATTCTTCAAGGGTTCGGCAGGCTTTCTGCTCTCCCGCCTCTTATTGTTCTGCTTGCCTTGTTGCTTCTCTGCCGGTGCTTTCGCTTGTACCTTTCGTGCAACATTGGCAACCGGAGCTGTTTTCGTCTCCTCCAAAGGCGGTAAATCATGTTTCCGTTGCTCCAGTTTGATACCTGTAAGTTTCTCTATCTCACGCAACATCGGCACTTCCTCACCCGAACAAAAGGCAATGGCACGTCCCTCGCAACCTGCACGTCCCGTACGTCCGATACGATGGACATAAGTTTCCGGTACATCGGGCAAATCGTAGTTGAGAACCAAATCCAAACCTTTGATATCAATACCGCGTGCCGCAATATCCGTAGCGATAATTACATTGGAACGGCCTTCCTTGAAATTACTCAATGCACGCTGGCGGGAATTTTGCGACTTATCTCCATGGATACTTTCACAAGTGATGCCACGACGCGATAAATAACGTGCTATATTATCTGCCCCATGTTTGGTACGCGAAAATACAAGTACCTGGTGTCCGGCCTCTCCGAGTAATAGTTGTGCCAGCAATTCCTTTTTCTGAGGCTTTTCCACACGATAGACGGACTGGCTGATGATTTCCACTACGCTGGATGCCGGAGTGACTTCCACCCTCGCCGGATTGCGCAATAAACTTTTGGCCAGGCGGTCAATACTATCAGGCATGGTAGCCGAAAAGAACAAAGTTTGCTTCTTGGGCGGGAGCTTAGGCAACAAGCGCTTCACGTCATGGATGAATCCCATATCGAGCATACGGTCAGCTTCGTCAAGCACGAAGTGCCGCACATGGTCGAGGCGGATAAATCCTTGTGACATCAGATCGAGCAAACGGCCGGGAGTAGCCGTCAGGATATCCGTTCCGGCACGCAATTCATCGGTTTGCGACTTCTGCTTTACCCCACCGAAGATAACGGTATGGCGCAACGTGGTATATCGTGTATAGTCTGCCAGCGATTCATCAATCTGGATTGCCAACTCACGAGTTGGAGTAAGGATAAGAGCACGAATCTTACGTGGAGCACCTTTCTGCTGAGATGTGGGGTCGGCAAGCAATTGTTCTATGATAGGTATGGCAAATGCCGCCGTTTTACCGGTTCCGGTTTGAGCCAGTCCTAATAGATCACGCCCTGTCAGGGCTTCCGGTATGGCTTGTTCTTGTATAAGAGTAGGAGTAGAATAGTTTTTTTCAAGGAGCGCACGGCACACCGGCTCCGAAATATTCATCTGTTTAAATGTCATCATTTCTTTTAATTAGGGCGCAAAGGTAGGCTTTTATAAGGAATAATCATTATATTTGCATGAAAAGTAGTTTTTAATTAACTACAAAGAACAGATATTCAAACTATTATATCGCATGAAAATACATCATATCGCCATCTGGACTTTTCGCCTGGAAGAATTGAGAGAGTTTTATATCCGCTACTTTAACGGAACAAGCAATGAAAAATACATCAATCCGAAAAAGGGTTTCGAGTCCTATTTCATTTATTTTGATGATGGCGCGGCATTAGAATTAATGAGCCGTACAGATGTGCAAAATACTCCGATAGAAGAGAACAAGTTGGGACTCACGCACTTTGCTCTCTCTTTCCAAAGCAAAGAAGACGTTCTCCGCACTACTGAGCAACTCCGTAGCGATGGGTATACCATAGCCGGCGAACCGCGGACTTCGGGCGATGGATATTTCGAAAGCGTCATACTCGATCCGGATGGCAATCGAGTGGAATGTGTATACAGGAAGGAAGAAACCGGTAATGAACCGGATGCTCCGATTGAAACGGAACGGCTACTATTACGCCCCTTCCGGGAAAGTGATGCGGAAGCCTTCTTTAAATGTTGCCAGAATCCAAATATAGGGAACAATGCCGGCTGGAAACCTCACAGATCCTTAGAAGAATCACAAGAAATCCTTCGTTCCGTATTTATATCCCAACCCGGAATATGGGCTATCATCCTAAAAGAAGACGGACGTTTGATCGGTTCAGTCGGCATCATCCCAGATCCCAAGCGTGAAAATCCTCAAGCACGCATGCTGGGATACTGGCTCGATGAATCCCATTGGGGAAAGGGCTACATGACGGAAGCGGTGCAATCTGTTCTCGATTACGGATTCAACACCCTCCAACTAAACCTCATCACCGCAAATTGCTATCCCCATAACGAGCGCTCGCAACAGGTTTTGAAACGCCACGGTTTTATCTATGAAGGCACTCTCCATCAGGCCGAGTTAACCTACGATGGACATTTATACGACCATCAATGTTACTATCTGGCCAAGCCGTAAATTGCGAAAAATCAGTATATAAAATAAAAAAATAAGATTTACATTAAAATGGCCTTTTTTTAAGATGAAAAGAATCTGCCATTCGGACATAAAACGAGTTAATTCTCACATTTTTATTTATTTGTGCAAGAATTAAAAATATTCATGTACATTTGCAAAATGAGTTATTCTTCAGCTATGAAAAAACGCTATCAGCTACTGAAAAGAGTTTCGATTATTCTGATCTTCTTTGTCCTATTTACAAAGATGCATGCGGTAGACCCCCAGTACGCTGAACCCCAAGATATTCAGAAAACAGAAATCAATGTTGAAGTTGAAGAACATCCACAAGATTATATTGTAATCAAGATACCTTTCCAAGCCAAGTACAAGTCTCTTTTTATTTGTATCATTGTTCTGGCTCTCTCTTCCATTTGTTTTTTCATCATCTATCCGCTACTTCTCTATGTCAGAGAGTCTAAAAGAAAGCGCACCGCCCAAAGGGAACTAACCAGGGAAAAGGAATTATTATCGCTATCACTCGAAAAGAGCAACATCTATGCCTGGAAATACATAGAGAAAACAAATGCTTTCATCTGTGATAAAGAATTCTTTGAGCATCTGGATATGCCTTTTCGTGCTTTCACCCTACAAGAAATGGCCGAAGCGATACATCCGGAAGACAGAGTAGATGCGTTGAATACGTTTTATCATGTGAAAAACCAACCGGATTCCAAAACGCACACCCAATGCCGGTGCAACTTTAATGGTAAAGGGTATATCTGGTATGAACTCCGTTATGTCAATCCCACGGAGGCAATGGCGGAAACGGCCTCCATTATAGGCTTAATCACCAATGTGCAACACTTCAAGGACAAAGAAGAGGAACTCATGAGAGCAAAAGACCTGGCGATAGAGGCAGAACTGAAACAATCTTTCCTCGCCAATATGAGCCATGAAATACGTACTCCACTGAATGCAATTGTGGGGTTCTCCAACTTACTTGTCAGCGAAGACGACCTCCCCGATGAAGAGAAAGCTGACTTCATCAATACGATCAATACGAATTGCGAATTGCTTCTGAAACTCATCAATGATATACTGGAACTCTCCCGTATCGAATCGGGCAACATGACTTTCTCCTATTCAACGTGTAATCTGAATAATTGGGTGGATAGTATGTATTTGACACATTCCTTATTGATACCCAAGGAAATAGAGTTCATCAAAGAAGTGCCCGATGCCGCATTCTTCATCAATACGGACGTGAACCGCCTCAGCCAGATAATGACTAACTTCCTGAATAATGCCACTAAGTTTACCAAATCAGGATACATCAAACTGGGCTATGAAATTGATTTTTCAACATACGAAGTCTCCATTTACGTAGAAGATACCGGCAAAGGCATTCCGAAAGAAGAGCAACGAATGATATTCGAACGCTTCTACAAACAAGATGAATTTGTTCAAGGCACAGGTCTGGGACTTTCCATCAGCATGGTAATTGCGGAAAAACTCGGTGGGAAGATTAGTGTGGCTTCAGAGATTGGAAAAGGAAGCCGGTTCACTTTCCTCCTACCCTATCATAATGAAAGCGAGGAATTCTTTTCTGCCGGATAACTTCACAGATACCCAAAGAATGTAGTATCTTTGCACCATTATGTTGCACCGTTTTACTACTTCAATCAGCGATATTCCACTTCCGGAAAGGTTTACTTACCCTTTCTGTTATACTCCTCATCCATTGTGTGTAATGGCGGCGGAAGAGGTACAACACTACCTCAGCAAGCAAAGCGACTGGCAAGAGGAATTAAGCCAGGGGAAAATGTTCGGAGTGCTGATAGTGCAAACCGAAGATGGAAGCATAGGTTATTTAACCGCCTTTTCGGGCATATTAGCCGGGAAGAATATACATCCGTATTTTGTACCGCCCGTGTACGATTTATTGCAACCTCAAGGCTTCTTCAAAATAGAAGAAGAAAACATATCCGCTATCAACCGTCGTATCCGCCGGTTGGAAGAGGATAAGAAATATATTGACCTACGATCAAATCTTACCCAAACCACCCAATCTGCACAAGATGCATTGTCAATTGCCAAAACACAATTGAAAGAAGCAAAAGATAAAAGAGAATTGCTCAGAAAGACAGGTCAGCTTGATGCAAAGGAAGAAGCTGATCTGATACGAGAGAGCCAGTTCCAGAAGGCAGAATATAAGCGGCTGGAACGTTCCTGGAAAGATAAGATAGCCTCCTTGCAGGTAGAAGCTGGTAATTGGGAAAAACAAATACAGGAGCTGAAAGCAGAACGTAAAGTCCGCTCTGCCGCCTTGCAACAACAACTATTCGAACAATTCAGAATGTTGAACTACCGAGGAGAAGTGATAACTTTATGCGACATATTCGAGCAAACCGTACATAAGACTCCTCCCGCCGGTGCGGGTGAATGTGCCGCTCCTAAAATGTTACAACAAGCTTATCTGCATCATTGGAAACCGATAGCCATGGCCGAATTCTGGTGGGGTAATTCTCCCAGAAACGAAGTACGGCATCACGGTTATTACTATCCAGCCTGTAAGGGCAAATGCGAACCAATTCTCCGGCACATGTTGCAGGGATTGGAGGTAGAAGCAAATCCCATGCAACAGGAGACGGAACGGGGCAATGAAAAATTGAATATAGTTTATGAAGACCAATGGCTATTGATTATTAATAAGCCTGCCGGAATGCTTTCAGTACCCGGAAAAGAGAGACAGACGTCTATATATGACCTGGCAAGAAAGGCTTATCCGGAAGCAGATGGTCCCATGATCGTACATCGGCTGGATATGGCTACATCGGGACTTTTAATCATTGCCAAAGATAAGAAGACGCACCAACACTTACAGGCACAATTCAAGAATCGTAGTATCCGGAAGAAGTACATAGCCTTGCTCAATGGCGTCGTCCCGGAAGATGAGGGCACTATTGAACTATCGCTTTGCCCCAATCCATTGGACCGCCCCCGGCAAATGGTAGACACACAATACGGCAAGCCTGCCATCACTTATTATCAGGTTCTCGAACGTACAGATAAATATACACGTATAGCCTTTTATCCCCATACCGGACGTACTCACCAACTTCGCGTACATGCGGCACATCCGTCAGGACTGCATTGCCCTATCATAGGCGACGAGCTTTATGGAAAGAAAGACAAAAGGCTCTATCTGCACGCTGAATCCATAGAGTTCACCCATCCCGTCAACGGGCAGTCCATGTGTATTACGGAAAAAGCAGACTTCTGATTATTGCTTTTTCCAAAAGCTCGGATAGAGGAAAAGTTGACGAGTTAACTTCCTTTCTGTATGGAAAGGAAGAATCAAAAAGCCTATATAAACCAACAAATAACTTAGGAAATGGGCTTATCCGCATAAGCAGCATGTAGATTTTAATCCCTATTTTTGCAAACGGATAAATCTATCCGATCAGACACTATTAACTCAATTAATGATAAAGACCATGAAATTCGTAACTTTAGTATGTAGTTTGCTTTTCTGCCTACCATCTTTTGCACAAGAGAAATTCCCCGATGGTACCCTTATTCCCGACTGGTTCAGACAGAACGAAATTGTAAATATCGAAACCCTTGGCAGTAAATATAAGATTACTGATCATGGTGTGGTGAATGACAGCACCTTACTTCAAACAGAGAAAATTCAGGCGGTTATCGACCAGGCATCATCCAAAGGTGGCGGTGTGATCATCATCCCGAAAGGTACCTATCTGAGCGGTGCACTCTTTTTCAAGCCTAAAACACACCTTTATCTGGAAGAAGGAGCTGTTTTGAAAGGTAGCGATGATATCAGCAACTTCCCTATAATCAATACCCGCATCGAGGGGCAATCACTTAAATACTTTGCCGCACTGGTGAATGCCGACAAAGTAGATGGTTTCACCATTTCCGGTAAGGGAACCATTAATGGCAACGGACTACGCTATTGGAAATCTTTCTGGTTGCGCCGCACCGTTATTCCGAAATGCACGAATATGGATGAGTTGCGCCCGCGCCTGGTGCACATTTCCAACAGCAATGATGTACAGCTTTCCGGTGTACGCCTCATCAACTCTCCTTTCTGGACGACACACATTTACAAATGTAACAATGTGAAGTTATTAGGTCTATATATTTTCTCTCCGGCTGCTCCTGTTAAGGCACCCAGCACGGATGCCATAGATATTGATGTATGCAACAATGTGTTGGTTAAGAACTGCTATCTTTCTGTAAACGATGATGCTATTGCTCTTAAAGGTGGAAAAGGCCCCTGGGCTGATAAGGATTCTAACAACGGAAGTAACACTAATATTATTATAGAAGATTGTACGTACGGTTTCTGCCATAGTGCACTGACTTGCGGTAGCGAATCTATCCATAACCGCAATATTATTCTCCGTCGTTGTACCATCAATCAGGCAAGCCGTCTGTTGTGGTTGAAGATGCGTGCCGATACTCCCCAAAATTATGAATATATCCTTGTGGAGGATATTAAAGGAAATGCCAAAAGCTTCCTATACATCAAACCATGGACTCAGTTTTTTGACCTGAAAGACCGTAAAGATATTCCGATGTCTTACTCGGATCATGTAACAATGCGTAATATAGACTTTGAATGTGATGTGTTTTTCAACGTAAGTGCATCCGAGCAGTACAAACTGACGAATTTCAAATTTGAGAATCTGAATATTAAAGCGAAAGATGGTGAGTATGACAAGTCGATTATCCCGTCATCTGAATGGAATAATGTGAAGGTAAATCAATAAGGATACGCGGACGAGGCGGACTAAACGGACGAACACGGACTTCTTATTATGAATTAAGAAAATCCGT
>OCPU01000544.1_pt1 | contig 37978 bp, 23 predicted proteins | sample 1538661 | NCBI WGS metagenome assembly OCPU01 (sample SAMN04571716, study PRJEB22368) | human gut metagenome | biome: human gut; material: stool | host: Homo sapiens | place: Luxembourg | collected 2012-10-19
TCAAAATAGAAACGCTTCGTTTTGAAAAGGTGGACGGGTGGTTTTGCGGATTGTAGAATAAACTGATGTTTTCCAGATTCACAACTAAATTTGTAAATGATTGGATGAAATCTTTATCTGGAACATCAAGGGCGAAAGAGATGTATCCTGTTTGCGTACGACAAATATTCAAAGCTGCCATATTGAAGTATAACGATTATGACCGTGGGCTTATCCAGATAAAAACGAATCCTTGGCCAAAGATTGTTATTCCTAAATCCGATAAGCCGGAACATAAGGCCATACCTGCTTCAGAAATAAAAAAATTCTTTGAATTACCTCTTCCTCCTTCAAAGATGAAATGTCCACTCCCGGAATTAGCTCAAGATGTTGCCAAGATGGTGATGTGTTTGGCAGGTATAAATACTGCAGATTTGTATCATCTGAAGGTATCCGATTATAAAGATGGGAAAATTTCCTATAATAGACGGAAGACGGCTAAGTTCAGGAGTGATGGTGCGTATATGGAACTGGATGTACCGGATATTTTAAAAGACTTGTTTGAAAAATACAAATCTGAAGACGGGGATGAATATCTTTTTAATTTCCATAAACGTTATTCTGATAATGACATTTTTAATGTGAATGTGAATGGCGGTCTAAGGAAAATTTGTCAATTCAATGAACTTCCAGAGTCATATTGTGTCTACACGTTCCGGCATAGCTGGGGAACGATTGCGAGAAATGATATAAGGGCAACTATGTATGATGTGGCGTTTGCCATGAACCATGCAAGCGCTCATAAAGTGACGGAGGTATATGTCAAACCAGATTACTCGATTGTTTCGGAGTTAAACCGGAAAGTGATAGATTTTGTGTTTTATGATAAGTTGCCGGATTTATTGGAAGATGATGTAGATGTGGAGCAAACTCAATTTAGAATATCATTCAAAAACATGGTCCGTGGCACTGTGTTTTTCCAAGAGAAGAAAATATATTCGTTTGAAGATTTGGGGTATAACAATGTTAACGATGTAATTTCCGAGTTGGTAAAACATCTTCCAGAAGATATGCCTATTGGGAGTAAAGCGTTGTTTAGGGTTGATAATCTGGACAAAAAAGAACACAGATTTTACGAACGGCAAAAAGGAAAGGGTTTTTCATAGGAACGGCAATCTTTTGGGTAAGCCTTTTATTTGTTCCAAAATAACAGTTACTACATTACTTGCAATGCCTTACTTTGTAAAAAGTAAGAATCTATGAATAAGGTCAATGTTGGGCTGGGAGGTATAAGCCGTAATACAGATGATGGCGTGTCAAAAGACGGGATGTGCTCGGAACTGATAAATGCACGTCCTAAAAACGGATCGATAGAACCCGTTGGGAGGCCAATACTTGAACGTCAGTTTGCAGAGGGAAAATCTCCGGTATTTGTGCACAAAAACGGCACGTACGAGCATTTGATTTCGTATGCCAATGACATTGTCCTTTTCGATAGCGATAAAGTGGACGGGCAATGGGTTGTAAAGAATACAACTTTCGCGCAGATACCTGGCGTAAAGCAGATACAATCTGTCGGGAATATCCTCGTCATGGCGACGGGCGAAAGTATCCATTATGCAATATTCATAGGTGGGGAATATACATATCTTGGTGATCAGATTCCGGAACCGTCGATCCGTTTTTCTTGTATTAAAGAAGAAGCTGTCTACTCGGATGATATATCGTGTAATTTGGAGCCGGCAGTTCGTATTCAGGATGTCGGGAGCCTTGCAACATTGAACGAGGCCGGGGAAAAGATTATTACCAATTCTTTTAAAGCAAGTTATTACAAACTGTTGCAAGAAGATGTGTATGATGCAGGACATGTTATATATCCTGTCCTTGTAAGGTATGCCGTCAGGCTGTTCGATGAGAGCTACGTGATGCATTCGTCCCCGCTGCTGGTCGGCGAACCAAATTTTATTAGGATGGCAGTAAGTAAAACTAAATTTGATTTTGACTCCCTGTCGGTGGAAGGTTTTACTTATAAACTTATCGCAAACCCTCGGACCATAGGCGTTAAATATGATTTATCCGGCTTGTCCGGCTGGAAAGATGTCGCTTCGTCTGTGGACATATTCGTTTCAAGACCGTTTGTAATCAATGATCTTGATAGTACGATAAAAACAGTGACCGTTTTGGACAAGAATAATATGATGGTGGATCTTCCGTTTAAGTCGGAAAGCGAATTGCTTGAAGAAATAGGGGAAATATCTAATTTTTATCTTGTCAAAAGCATCCCGATCGGAGATATATCGAATGGGTTTGAAAATATATTTGCCGAAGGCAAGGCATTTAAGAACCTGGAACAGCAAGAAGTCGCAACTGATGATGATTTTACGAGAAGCAGGATAACCGGAAACCTGTATACATATAACGGAAAGCTGCATGTAGGGAACATCCGGGAAAAACTTGCCAAACCCTATCCTCTGGGAATGTTTGCGGTTAGCGACATTAACGAATTTACGGTAAATACGGAGGTGCATGTCAAGACGGAAAGCGGAATGAAAATAGTACATGGAGCAAGTACGGCCTATGGTGCTATGGTTTCCCCATACCTGTCTTACCCGGATTCACGGGCGGTCAAAATGATTATCTACAATGATAAGTATTACGATGAGATTCCGTTAAAGCCGCATCCTTTCTTGAACATAGCCTATAGCTTAAAAGGACTTTATCCTTACTCGATAACCGATAAGTATGGGACCTATACGCCTTTGCCAGAAGATTCCGTGTCGGTTGCTCCCAATAAATTGAAGGTATCAAATGTCTCAAACCCGTTTTATTTTCCCGCCAAACAAACATATACGGTTTCGAGTCGTAACATAGTGGCAATGGCTACAGCGACAACGGCCTTGTCGACAGGCCAGTTCGGGCAATTTCCTCTTTATGTGTTTACGGGCGAAGGTGTTTTTGCCTTATCGGTCGGAACCGGCGATATCGCTTATGCAAATTCTTTTTCTGTGACACGGGATGTATGCAATAATCCAGATTCCATTGTTTCCACTGATGATGCAATTGTGTTTTCTACGGATTCAGGGCTGAAGGTCCTATCAGGATCGACTGTAAGAGATATATCGTCCGACATGGAAGGTTATCTTCCTACGGCAGTCGACAGTTCGCCTATAATTAAAAAAATTGCAGGTGTGGGTGGATTCAGCGACAAACTTTCCTCCACTGAATTTATTTATTATTTGGAGGAAGCAAAGGTCGGGTATAATTATAAAGACAAAGAGGTTATTGTAGCAAACCGGAACTACCCATATTCCTACGTGTTCAATATGCAATCGGGTAGCTGGTACAAGATTTCCGCTTCAATCAACCGCTTTCTAAACTCTTATCCCGAATGTTTGGCCGTATTCAACGACCACGGGGTTTACAATATGCACAATGGACATAGGACAGTCAACAAAATACTGCTGCTGACTCGTCCTATCAAGTTTGGCACGCTTACCCATAAACGTATCGTGCAATCAGCTATTCGTGGCGTAATACGTCCATCCGAATCATTAGTATATTTTCGCGGAGAGACGGTTAAATTCAGGGATCAAGAGATTTTGGCTTTCAGCAAATGCGGCTTCTATGTTTTGGGTAGCAACGATGCCGAACACTTTATTCTGCTGTCCGGGCGTGAAAAGATCGAAGACGTGCGCGACCTTATTACCAAAATGAATAAAACGAAAGCGTTCAAATATTTCATGATAGCTTTGGTCGGAGGGGTGCGTACGGATGTCGCGTTAAACTATATTGAGTTTATGGTGGATGAAACCTACACGAATCGCTTGAGATGAGCCGGTATTGCGTATAATGTGGACAACCGCTAAGTTTTAGAGTTAGCGGTTGTCTCTTTTAAAAGTTGAGAGGAAGAACAGGCCGTCTGACGGGTTTTCTTCTTTGGTTTATCCTATGATTGATATCAGACCTGATAATTTCTAATTCACTTGCATCTGCCATGTCTGGAGCCACCCTTTTATACCATTTGTATAGAGTATAGGCCGACATATAATCTTTGATGCCGTTTGTGATAGCCCAGTTCTGATTTGTATCGTACGAATCAGGCATTTGGCATGTGAAGATAAACTTTTCTTTTTGATCTGCAGGCTGTGATGGCGAAAGATGGCCGGACAGCAAATCGGTAATAGCTGATGCTGCCGTATTGATATACTCATTAAGAATATCATCGTCATCGTCGCTTGCCTGTGTTTTTGTTGCATGGTTGATACGGGAGAGCTCGCCGTCCTTGTTTGCTTCACCTGTTACAAAGGCTTCTGTTTTGACCTGCAGAAGCACATCTTTTTTTGTTATTTCAAATTGAACAGTCATATTCTTTGAGGTCTTGTTCTCCTCGAAAGGAGTAGGTTAATATTGAGGATATTGTTTTTTGCATATTCGCTGTATTTTCCCGCATCGTTTTCTTCTCTTGCGATATGGAACCAGTTGCAGCATGATTGATTGATGATATACGTTTCCATTTCCGATTGTAACGCTTCGGATGCGGCCCTGTCAAAATTCGAAGGTGTCTCAATGGTTATTCCGTTGTCATTTAAAACAGGATGATACGCTGAAACGAAAGCAGTCATGGATATGATCGAACTTCTAATGAGGTCGTCGATGATATTTCTTTCGTCTTCCGTCACCGCAATGCGATCCAGTCCGTTTTCAACGTTTTTGCCTATAAAGCCGGTTATTTTGGAGATACCCTCGAATATCAAGGCTCTGTTGATGTTGATTACTGTTGTCATACTGTATCTTATTTTGATGCGTTCTTTAAATCTTCGATACTCTTTGATATTGCACTTGCTGCAGTCGACTCTGTTCCTTCCTCACTTAAGGGTTCGGCTGCTATAGGAGGCAATACATACTTTAGCACATTGATATATGTGCTAAATTTAGCAGGGGAATCCTTCGGTAGTTCTTCCCAATACTTGACGAAGTCGTTGAAATGGTCAATGATAAAATCTGACATCTTCATGCGGATTTCCAACTTAATCTTATTTGGTGTTCCTTTTACTCTTCCCCCGACTTTCGGTGCTCCTTTCGGTCTTGCCATATATAGTTTGTAAATAGTTTTTATTGCAAATATAACAATGTATGAAACAATAATATATGTGTATTTAATTAAAGTATCAATTTAACATGTGCGTAGTGGTCCTGTAATCTTACATTTGTGGAAAAAAGTATTGATATGTTGGGATTAATAGGAGGCGGCTTAGGGCTTGCAAATTCAATGTTTGGAGGTATCAAGGCGGCTAAAGAAAGAAAGCGTCAGGATCGGATCATCCGCGAAGCTAAACAGCGAAATGAAGATTTCTTCAATAGCGAATATTACCAGAATTATATGGATCGATCGGATGTACAGGCGGCCATGAAGCGGGTAAGGGATACGATGAGAAAAAGCAACCAAACTGCTGCAGCTTCGGCGGCTGTAACAGGCGCAACCCCGGAAGCTGTCGTTGCACAAAAGCAGGCGAACAATGAAATTATTGCTGATGCCGCGTCCGGCATTCAGGCAAATGCCGATGCGTATAAGAACAATGTAAAATCCCTGTACCTAAATCAGCAGAATGCACTTGATCAGGCTCGTCTTGGCCAATCAGCCATGTCGGAAAGAGGTTATGCCGGTATGGCTGGTGGTGCTTTGCAGACTGCTGGTAGCCTGCTTGGAAACTCCAAGTTAGCGGGTAAGATGGTAGATAGACTGGGTAGTGTGTGGAATAAATAAGGATTGATATGGGATTATTATTCGAAAAGCTAAAAGCAAGACAAAAGCCGGACGGCACGTTTACTCCGGCTCCTGCTGAAGATACGCCTATGTTGTCCGGTTCTTCGTTAAATGTTCCTCGACCGGAATATCCAGATAAAGTAGAGGTGGAACCGGTATCACAAACAACCATTAAGCCTCAAACTATATATGATATCGTAAGTCAGTACGGCAGGCCGCGCTCATATGAAAAAGAGGTCGCAGAAGCGGAACGGCAGAAAAAACTTGGGATGTTATCGGATATATTGGGGTTAGGTGTCAATCTTGCGACTGGTGTAGCCGGTCGTAGGATATTTGACCAGCCTCAATCGAACACAAGCATAGCTGACGCAAGATTGCAAAGACTGAAAGACCTTCAGCGGGCAGATAGCGTCCGATTCGATAATGCTCTTCTTAATGCCCGCTTACAGGATTATCAAAATGAAAGGGCCGCTGCTGCTGCAAAAGCTAATGCCGATTGGGAGAAGCATAAGTTTGATACTAATACAAAGATTAAACTGGCGGATATAAACAGGCAGATACAGAAAGATGCTGAAAATGCTCGATTGCGGGCGGAGGAGAATAAAAAGACTGCCGAATATAGAGAAGCGATGCTAAAACTCCAGCAGCAGAGGATTGCGGCAAGTCAGAATGGAAAAGATAAGTTCGATTATTTGATTGGCCAGAATGGGCGAAAAACAGTGATACCTAAAGACGAAGCAACCGCGGTAGCTGGGTATTTATACAATAGGATGCAGGAAATAATAGCTTCTAATCCTAATGACAGGCGTACAGTTGACGACATAAAAATGCAAATGGGTGAAGGTGGAGATCAGTCAACTAAGATGCTATCTATTGTGAAAAGGAAGATAAAGGATTTTCCAGAGTTACAGGATGAATTGGAGTCGATTATAAACGGGGCATATGAGCCGAAAGATACACAGCAGACCGTTTATGAATATTTACAGCGATTTTTACCAAAACAGGAGTATAGCGGGCCGTATCGTCCTCCTGAATACTTGAATGGAAAAGAGGTTGTTGATTTCAGTCCGGAACAAGAAGTGATTAAGTATAAACCGAAAAGCAAATAAAGTTATGCCTATTTTTGAAAACAAGGGGGTTAAGTATGATGTCTCCCCAGAATATATACCTGATTTTGCATCGGAATATCCAGATGCTGTGACAGTAATTGAGAGGCCGGATAAGCCGTATCGTGTCAAGGCATCACAATATGATATATTCATGCAGCAACATCCAGAGCCGGATATCTCCGTAGATGAGATGCGAGATACGGATAATTTCTTTGGGGATTTTGGCGAACGTCTTGCTGCTGGCGCTGGCCGTCTGGTAGGCTCTTCTACCAATTTACTGAAAAAGATCACTACCCCTGTCGAATCTGCTGTGGATTGGGCAAATGAGCATACTAAAGGGGCAGCTGGTGCGGCTGCACAGTCTCTTGCGGGTACTATTCCTGGGCTTGGCATGATTGCTCATATTCCAGATAAGAATGCTGGTTTAGAAAGACTCTCTAAAAACGCAGAAGCGTTCGCAGAAGATATGCATGAACGGTCGGATCGCTATAAAGGAAAAAGTTTTTCAGACCTATGGAGCGAGGGCGATTATCAAGGGGCGTTCGGTTCAGCTTTTTTGGATGCAGCCGAATCTGCTGCGACTTCTACTGCTATTGCTGCAACAGGTGGTGCGGGACTTGTTGCAGCAGGGCTTACTACTGCTTCTGACAAATATGACGAATTGAGCCGGGAAAATCCAGAAATGGGCGAAACTTTAAAATGGGCTAATGCGATTGGAACGGGTGCGGCCGAAAGTTTGTCTGAAGTTTTTGGCGCGGGGATGATGGGCCGTACAGTAAGAAATATCTTACAGAAGAGTGGTCGTGAGGCAGCCGCCAATCTTGTAAAGAAGAATTTTCTTGATAAGATAGCCTCTTTTGAGGGGAAACATTGGTTTGCAATGCCGATAGCCTCAGAAGGCTTGGAAGAGGCCGGAAATGCTCTTGCCAGTTATGCGATAGACCGATTAACAGGTGTAGAGCGTAATGACAATATATTTAAAACGATGCTTGATGCCGGTGTTGCTGGTTCAATGGGAGGTGCACAGTTTTCTCCTTTTATTGGTGCAGCTAAAGGATATAGTGCTTATCAAAAACGGCAGATCACGAATAGATATAAAGAATCTTCAACTTTCGCCGGGGAAATCCTGCATGAAGATGTGGAAAAGTTCAATGACGCGATCGTTAATCGATTGAAAAATCCGAAATCAATACAATCTTTTATCGATAATGTTGCATCGGTTAAGAACTTGAATCCGGAGGAAAAGCGAAAACTTGAACAATACACGGTTGATCTGCTGAATTATAACGGATATGTAGACTATGTGCAGTCGCGTATTGACGAAGAAACAAGACGCCGTATGGATGATATTGGCCGAACGGCCAATAAAGACATGGGGCAAGTTGTTACAGTCAAATTTCCTTCTTCAGACCAGCCGGTTTATATAACAGGCGGTAATATTGTTTTTGACGAAGAAGGATTGGTGGATGCAAAACAGTCGGATGATATTTTGTATTATCTTGATGAAAATGGCAAAGTCCAGCAAGGACGACCTGAAATGTTCGATAGTTTGATCGAACAGTATCCAGTTGAGCAATTATATGCCGATATCATAAACACGGTCCCCGGCGAAGTGATTGCACAAGAAGAGAAGGAGTCCGAAGCAGCAGATATGCAGCCGGTGATGTTTAATCCTGGCGATTTGGTGAATTTGGTGGACGGTCGTCAAGGGATAGTGCAGCAGATGAGCGATGATGGAGGTGTTATCGTTGAAGTTGATGGCATGACGGAAGAAATAGGGGTGGATTCTATTATTGACAATATGTCAAAAAATCAAACCCCAAATGAGGATTCTTCAACGGATGGAGACAGCAGAGTGTTAGAAAATGTGCCGGAAAAGACGTTGGAGAGTGTTGTCGCATCGTTGCCCAAACGAAATGACGGGACGATCGACTATAAGGCCATGACTCCACAGCAGCAATATGAATATACGTCCCTTTCCGAATCTCCTCAGACGGCTCTTGAAGATTTGCGTGCGGATATAGAGAATAAACGAAGTGAAATATCCAAGTCAGAATCCCGGATTGAGAAAGCATCGGGTGGGGAACGTGCATCGTTGCGGGATGAAATACGTGTAAAAAAACAGGAATTGGCAGATCTGGAAGCGTTTTACCAGACTGTCACGCCAGATGTGGATAGTTCTGCCGAAGAAAATGTTATTTTACCAGCATCCCAGACGGAAATTCCGATTAACCAAGAGTCAAATACTCCAGAATCATCTATTCCCATGGACGAGGCTGGTAATCCTATTTATCATCAGGCAGAAATTAGTGATACTTTAGATGCTCTTCTTGACGGTTCCCTGACACTTGAAGAAGTGGACCAGTTTGTAAATAATCATATTTCTGATGCAGAAAGGCGTTTAACCGAGTCGGGCAAAAAGGCTCCTATGATGGAGCTTGATATAGACGGTTATAAAGCCAGAAAAAAAGAGTGGGAAGAAGGGCGGAAGCCTATCGAACAAGAAAAGAGCTATTGGGAAGATATTAAATCAAAATTGCAGGATGCCCGTGTGAAACCGGGTGAAGAAGCTGCCATTAATTTAATGCGTAATACTGCACCACAAAGCGGGGAGGAACTGGCTGCGCAAATGCTGGCCAATGGTTCTATAAAGTTGCTGCAGGATGATTATCGACGTGAAACCGGAGGACGTATATCTGAATCCCGTTCGCTGTTTGGATTGTTTGCCGGGAAAGATAAAGGTGGCGTATCGATAGAGCGTGCCGGCGAAATCCTGATGCAGGCAGATTTAGAGAACGGCACTAATTTCTTTGACCAGAAAGATCCGAATGCTGGTCGTAATGCTATTATTGAGGTGCTTTCGACGGCGCGTACCCGTGGCGATCTGATCAATTACATCAAGAACCGCCGCGAAGCGAAAGCCGAGGAGATGCGGCAGGCAGAATATAACGAATATGCTCGCTGGTGTGAGGAAAATTATCACCTTTCGCCTGAAGATTATGAGGCATACGAAGATGCGGTTGTTCGTGATTTTAAAGAAAAGATGCTTACTGATGAAGAACAATTTGAGTTGGATTCTCAGATGGCTGACGAAATTCGGGCAATCCAGGAAGAACTGGAAGAAATAGATGCTATATTAGCACAAAATAGAACAGAAAAAGATGAAAACACTGAAGGAAATGACGAAAGCGGAGGCGATGTCTTACGCGAAGGAGGCAGCGAGATACTGCAAGGAGAACAATCTGCTCAGACCGGGCGAAGTGGAGAAATTGAAGCAGGAGAACCGGCTGGCCCCGGTGTTGATCGCGCGAATGGAGTTGCACAAGAAAGCGCACCCGGAGAAATAAAACCGATAGGTAAAGGAGTCTTTGGTGATATCTATGATCAATTCAGAGGCAAGGCTAAAGAAGCGATAAAGTTCCTCTTAAGGAAAAGAAGCGGAGAAGCGATAGGTGCACTTCACCACAAAGAGGTCGGAGACATAGATCTTGTTTGGGGCAAAGAGGGGACAGGGAAGAGCAATGGCTTTGGACTATCTAAACTTGCCAAGTTCCACCCCGAGGTTCTCGACAGCTTGCAGGACATCTTAGACGACATGGTGGTGATAAGCCGTAGTGCTAACCGTGTAAACCTTGAGAGTAAAACGCATAAAGCGGCTGTGCGCCTTGAATGGGATGGAGAGAAGAAGAATTGGCTATTGACTGCCTTTGAAAAAGAAAAGCCAACGGCTACCGACAGGACGACAGACATTGGCGATACTGAATTGCAGAATGACACAGCTCCTCTGCAAACCGAAAGCTCTTCTACCGACAAAGATAGCGATTCATCTCGTAATATCAACGATTTAAGCGAAAAAATTGCAGATGCCGAAGCAAATACCGATATAAATCCTACCGAAGCCCAGAAGGAAGCCGGCAATTACAAGAAAGGGCATGTGCGTGTAGGTACATTTGATATTAGCATCGAGCAACCGAAAGGTTCTGTTCGTAGTGGCGTGGATGCTAATGGTAAGAAGTGGGAAACGACCATGCAGAACACCTACGGCTACATTCGTGGTACGGAGGGCGTGGACGGCGACCATATAGATGTGTTCCTATCTGATGATATTGATGGGTGGAACGGTCGAAAAGCGTTTGTGGTGGATCAATACAACGAGGACGGCAGCTTTGACGAGCATAAGGTAATGCTTGGCTTCAATGAGGCGGCCGATGCCGAGACGGCTTATTTCGCCAACTATGACAAAGATTGGGCGAAGAAGCACAAGACGGTGGTAACCCCCGTAAACTTGGAGGATTTCGAGAAATGGATAGGTAGCAGCCACCGCAAGACAAAAGCGTTTGCAGAATATAAGAGTGTAAAGACAGAAGACGTTCCTCAAAAAGTGGAATCTTCTGTCTCCGGCAATGGATACACTATTGAGCCGGCACAATACACTACCAAGCGAGGCAAGGTATTGGACATGCACCTTGTAAAATTTCAGTCGGAATTGCGCAAGGAAGTTCAGAAGCACACAGCCATGTTCGCCAAAGAGATGAAAGGCTGGTGGGATAGAGAAAAACGTGGATTTATGATGCGTAGTGAAGAAGATGCCAGACGATTGGTTGACTACGCCACAGATGCACAATCACAACCCCCATTATCCCTGTCCGATTTGTCTAAGGTCAATGACGGTGATGTGCAGTTTGCAGAGTCTCCACAGGCGAAAATACAGAAGCAAGAGGAAAAACAGGAATATACCCCTGTATGGCAATACTCTGTTTCTGTTGACAAGGAAACAGGATATACCACATTGAAGCGTGATGACGTGAGCGGCTCTATCCCTATTGGGGATGGACGTTTCAATTACACAGCAAACAGTCCTGAAGAAATGTTGGAGATTGTGCGCAATCCTAAGAATTTCGATCAGGAGCTGCGTGATGCTGTTGAAACTATTCTTGAAAACAAGGTCAAGATTAGGGAAATTGCACGTGCAGAAAAAGCAGAAACCGTAAAGCAAGAGCCTAAGTCGGAAAATAATCCGAGCGGCAACCGTCTTGTTACCGATGAACGGTACGCTGAGCTTCGCGAGCGTATGCGCAAGAAACTTCTCGGTCAAATGAATATCGGCATAGATCCAGAGATACTTGCAATCGGTACGGAAATGGCAGTGTATCATCTGGAGAAAGGATCGCGGAAGTTTGCCGAGTATGCAACGGCCATGATTGCAGACTTGGGTGATGCCATACGTCCATATCTCAAAGCGTTCTATAATGGCGCAAGGGACCTGCCCGAAGTTTTAGAAAATGGTTTGAACAAAGAAATGTCTTCTTACGATGAAGTTCAGGCATTTGATGTAACCAATTTTGATAAACCTGGCATTGACATTTTTGCGACTGCTGAAACCATAGCGAGAGAAGCAGAAGTAAACAAGGAAGTTGAAATTGCTGAAGAACGTATAAAGAAAACTCGTTCGACGCGCAAAAAGGTTGAGAAAAAAACAGTAATTTCGCGTAAATCAAACAGCTTAGATTTGTTTGACAATCAATTTGATAATAACGAAACTAATAACAAAGATGGATTACGAAGAAATGATGCAGTTCGCCCCGAAGGATTGTCAACCAACGGTAATCGACACGGGCAAGGATTATCAAGAGGCACTGAAACAAGTGGCGAAAACGAACAACAAGCCGGTAGAGGAACTGACAACGAAAGAGAAGGAACAGGCGATGCAGTCGATAGGGCTGTGCGACCTCGACTTTCAGATTCCTTAAACGAACAAAGCATTGAGGGCAAACGCAAGAAAGAGATTGAAAACAACCGAAAACTTGCCGATGAACTCAAAGGTGTTACATTGCGCCTGAACGACAAACTCGGAGGAGAGCATGAGGTTTCCGGTATTGTCTATTATGAACTTGCCAACGTATTCCATTGCAATGACAATATAAGCGGACCATTCCAAGTAACACGCAAGGAACTTGATGCTATTCTCAAAGTTGCACGCAAAAATGAGGACAAGAATACATTTGCCCCCAAGAACACCCGCAACAACCATTCGGAACGTGGCAAAGACCATGCTCCGACATCGGTAGATGCACGTATCGAAGCCAACATCAAGGCTATCGAGCTTGCAAACCTGTTGCTTGAAAGTGGCGAACAGGCTACAGAAAAACAGATGCAAACCCTTCGCAAGTTTAGCGGCTGGGGCGGTTTGGGTAAGGCTTTCAACGAAGATACATCGTATGCTCCTAACCCCATTGCAAAGAAACTCCGTGAATTGCTTGGCGAAAAGGCGTATAAAGAGGCTGTAATGAGTGCAAATAGTGCTTATTACACTCCGGCATACGTTGTGGATACGCTTTGGGACATTGCCGAACAAATGGGCTTCAATGGTGGAAACATTCTTGAAGGTTCTGCCGGTATCGGCAATATCTTGGGACAGATGCCTACAAACATCAGTGAGCGTAGCGATATCCATGCCATAGAGATTGACGGAACTTCAGGCGGTATTCTCTCGCTCCTTTATCCTGATGCCAAAGTGGAAATACAGGGCTTTGAGCAGACACGCATACCTAACGGCAGTGTGGATTTGGCTATTACCAATGTTCCGTTCGTTACCGGACTCCGTGTAAACGATATCACGGGTGACAAAGACTTGTCGAAGAAATTCCACAATATACACGATTTCTGTATAGCAAAGAATGTGCGCAAACTGCGTGAGGGCGGTTTAGGCATTTTTATCACGTCCAACGGTACGCTTGACAACAGCAAGAAACTCCGTGACTGGATTGTGAGCGAGGGAGGTTCAGACTTCGTGGGTGCTTTCCGTATGCACAACAAGACTTTCGGCGGCACCGGAGTAACCTCTGACATCGTTGTTATTCGCAAGCGTGTGAACGGACAGAAGTCTGTCCATGCCATTGATGTAAGCGATGTGAGCGGAGAACGTATGACGGAGTACGACACTGGGGAAACACGCAAGGTCAAGGGCAAGGAAACGCCTGTCATCAAGCAACTTTCGATGGACTACAACCGATATTTCATTGAACATCCCGAAAATATGGCAGGTGAAATGCACTTTGCATTTGAGAAAGGCGACACTTTCCGCCCGACAAGCAAGAGCTTATATCCTAAGCAGGACAAGAAGCAGGAAGATATGTTATCGGAGTTTGTCCGTTCATTCAGTGCAGAGGAATTTGGCGAACGCAACACAGAACTTGTCACTGATGCAATGCCCGGCAAGAAGATTGGCGAAGTGTTTGTCAAAGACGGAAAGCTGTACATCAACTCAACCGCAAGCGCACAACCTCTCGATGTGAATGCCAATAAGGTAAAAGGACATACGAAAGTGGAATGCTTCGAGGCGTACACCGCCATCAAGGAAGCCCTTGCGGAAGTCCTTTCCTATCAGACCGAGAACGAAAGTGATGAGGGACTGAAGCCCTTGCTTGACAAACTCAACAAGGCATACGATGATTTTGTTTCCACATACGGACACTTCAACAAGAACACAGCCATTGCATTCCTCCGTAATGATGTGGACTATGCCAATGTGTTCGCTCTTGAAAAGTTTGAAGAAACGGCAGATGAAAAAGGGAACCGGGTACAGAAATTTGACAAGACCGATATATTTAGCAAGCGTGTTGTTGAAAAAGAGAAAGAGCCTACTCCAACCAATATCAAGGACGGTATTATTGCAAGTATCTTCAAATTCGGTCGTGTTGATGTACCATACATCGCGGAACAACTTGGTACAGGTATCGAGGATGTGAAGAATGAAATAATCGAAAGTGGTTATGGCTTCGAGAACCCTGTAACCCGGCAGATGGAAGCATCGTATCAGTACTTGAGTGGAAATATCCGCGAAAAACTCCGTCAAGCAAAGGAAAACAACGAGAATGGGAAATTTGACCGTAACATCAGGGCATTGCAGGAGGTTATGCCTATGGAAATTCCTGCGCATTTGATTGATTTTACCCTCGGAAGCTCTTGGATTGATCCGAAACTATATGAGGATTTCGTAAAAGAACGCACGGAGGTTGACGTACGGTTTACAGCTGTTGGTGGTACTTGGTTTATGAAAGAACCATACTTTACTAACTATGAAAAGAACCGCGCAATGGGTGTAACCAGTGAAATGCTCGGTCGAACCATTATGGGACACACCCTCATAGAAGCCGCCATTCAGAATAAGAGCATCACGGTTTCCACTACCAAGAAGCATTATAACGGCACAACCGAGACCATCACCGACAAGGAAGCGACACAGGCATGCGCTGCCAAGATTGACGAAATTCGTCAGGACTTCAAAGATTGGGCAAGGCAGAAGATGCAAAGTGATCCGAAAATGTCTGCATTAATTGAACGTATCTATAATGACACGTTCAACAACTTTGTGCCGATGAGCGTACCCGATGAGTTTGTGCCAGAATATTTCGGTGGTGCTTCTCATGAGTTCAAGATGCGCCCGCATCAAGGCAGAGCCATTGTTAGAGGCACACAACAGCCTTTGTTGCTTGCCCATGAGGTTGGAACTGGAAAAACCTTTACTCTAATCTCCACCGCTATGGAAATGCGCCGTTTAGGGACTGCACGCAAACCGATGATTGTAGTACAGAACGCTACCGTTGGACAATTTGTTGCGAGTGCAAAAGAACTGTACCCCAATGCCAAGATACTGACACTTGAAGAAGCAGACCGTAATGCAGAAGGCAGAAAGAACTTCTATGCCAAGATACGCTACAACGATTGGGACATGATTGTCGTTCCCCAATCGACCTTTGAATTTATCCCTGACAGCGAGGAAAGGGAAATGGCTTTCGTGCAGGACAAGATTGAGGAGAAGATGCTTATTCTTGAAAAGATGAAAGAGGAAGATCCAGACGGAAAGAGCATGATTACTCGACAGGCTGAACGGGAAATTGAATTGTTAGAGGAACAGCTTGCCGAACTTACAAATAATGCTTCAAAAAAACGTACTGCCAACGATGAAAAGAAACGTGCAATAGCCTTGCAGAATGCAGAGGTTAAAGCTATGGAAATGCTTGATCGTCGGACTGACGATGTGGAAAACTTTGACGACATGAACATTGATGCTCTGCTTGTAGATGAAGCGCACGAGTATAAGCATCTCGGATTTGCCACTGCCATGCAACGCGGAGTTAAAGGCGTGGACCCGTCATACAGTAAGAAGTCGCAAGGCGTATTTCTGAAAACACAAGCCATTTTGGAAAAGAACAACGGACGGAACGTAATATTCGCCACTGGTACACCCATTAGCAACACCGCTGCAGAAATTTGGACATTTATGCGCTATCTCATGCCGGCTGACACGATGAAAGAGTACGGTATCTATTACTTTGATGACTTTGTGCGCAACTTCGGTAACATTCAGCAAATGTTGGAGTTTACCACAAGCGGAAAATTTAAAGAGAACAACCGTTTCGCCGGATATGTCAATCTTCCTGAACTGGTGCGTATATGGTCGGGAGTGTCCGATACCGTCCTGACTAAAGAAGCCGGTGGAGTAAAGGACAAGATTCCCGAAATGGAAGGAGGAAAGGCACAAGATCTTTATCTGCCACAGACACGTGCATTGCGTAGCATTATGAAGTTCGTAAAGAACGAACTTGAACAGTATGAGCAGATGAGTGGCAAGGAAAAGAAAGAGAATAGCCATATTCCTCTTACGATGTACGGTATTGCCAAAGCCGCAGCCGTGGATGCCCGACTGGTTCTGTCCGATACGGAGGACGATCCGAACAGCAAGACCAACGAAGCCGTACGCCAGACTTTGCGCTCACTGAAAGAAACAGCCGACTACAAAGGTACGGTTGCCATCTTTGCCGACAATTACCAAAACAAGCAGAGCGGTTTCAACCTGTACGATGACATTAGAGACAAATTGATTGCAGAGGGTGTTCCTGCTGATGAGATTGTAATAATGAGGTCGGGAATGACCGTCAAAAAGAAACTTGAAATCTTTGAAAAGGTAAACCGTGGCGAGGTTCGCGTGATTCTCGGTTCGACCTTTACGCTTGGTACGGGCGTGAACATTCAGGAGCGCTTGCATACACTGATACATTTGGATGCGCCCAACCGTCCTATGGACTATACCCAACGCAATGGGCGTATCTTGCGACAAGGTAACTTGCACAAAGATATGGGTAAGCCTGTACGCATCTTGCGTTTTGGAGTTGAGGACAGTTTGGATGTTACCGCATACCAACGTTTGAAAACGAAAGGAGCCATTGCCGACAGCATCATGAACGGTAAACAGGTAATGACAAACAGTATGTCCAATCGTGTGCTTGAAGAGGAAGAGGATGTGTTCGGTGATACTATAGCCCAACTCTCTGGAAGTGAATATGCGATGTTGAAAAATAATGCGGAAAAGAATGTACGCAAATATGAAAGTAGAAAAAAGCAATGGGAAGCCGATCAAACCTATATCCATAATGCTAAACCAAGATTAAAAGGCTTGATTAAAGACGCAGATGCACGTATTGAGAAACACAGCAAATTGTTAGCTGATATTCGATCTTCATTTCCCGATGGTAAGTTCAAAGAGATTGTTATTGGAAAAAATCATTTTACGGCCGTTGAAGGCATGGATGATTTTTTCAAAGAATATAATAAAAGTATACTTGCGGATGCCAAGAAGATAAAAGATGGTGATATTGCCGGTGATCAGACACGAGAATTAACCGTGCAGATTAGCAATTTCACTTTTAAAGTAAAAACCTTTTTGCAAAAGGAAATGAATCGGGACGGTGGTGCTTTGTTTGTAGAAGTACATCGTAAAATGTACTATTCCTGTCCCGAACTTGATTTAGAGGCAGTGCCTGTGAAGCAATCGTTACTACGAAATGCTATTGAAGACATTGTAAAGAATGTGATTACGGGTAAAGATGATGCCAACAGGTTGGAAGTTGCTAAGAATAGTAAAAAGCATAACGAGGCTGAATTGGAACAGCTTTTGTCGAGAGAAGGTAAGCCTTTCGAATATAAGGATGAACTGGTGCAGGCGAAAAAACAGTTTGAAGAGTATGCCGAACTGATGAAAAAAGAGCTGCAGGAAAAGGAGGCCAAGTATGCAGAAATGGATAAAACTGTTGAAACTGCTACCGATATCGTTAATATCGGAGAAGAGGATGAAGCGCAGTCTCATATCAATCGTAAAGACGATAAGAATGTCCGCTTCCGCAGTGCTTCCGATTCTTTAATGGAAACCTCGTCTAAGTTTTCACAGGTGGCAGCCATTGATGAATTGGCAAGTAGCCTACATATTCCGATACACATCATCCGGGATATAAACGATATCACGGACGAGGACAAAGATACTCAACGGAAGAAACGAGGGTCCAAAGGTTGGTATGATATGGAAACTGGCGAAGTATATTTGGTTTTGCCCAATGCTGAAAACATCGCCGACGCACAAGCGACCGTTTTACACGAGGTCGTTGCGCATAAAGGGCTTCGCGGACTATTAGGAGAAAAGTTTGACGACATGATGGATTCTGTCTATCGCAACCTACCGGAAGATGTGCGCCGTAAGGTTACCCGTGCCGGACTTTCCCGCTATGGGGGAGACTTCAGGATCGCGACGGAAGAGTATTTGGCTTCTGTTGCAGAAAATGGTGTATCCGAGCCGTCCATTTGGCAAAAGATAAAATCGGCCATCCGCGGATTTTTCCGGTCGTTGGGAATCGATTTGCGTATGCGGGATGAAGATATTGCTTATATGTTATGGAAGAGTAAGAACCGTCTTGAAAAAGGTGATTCACTTGTTACGATCATTCATAAAGTGGCCAAAGATGGAAATATGCGTGATACATTGTTGTTCCGTGATCCCTTGGTGCATGGCGGGACAATACTTAATACTCCATCGGAAGACAGAAGAACAATGATACGGACCATTGGTGCAGTATCGGAAGGTGCGAGAAGTTTTTCCGCTATGACACGTGAATTCTACAAGCGTTTCCGTGAAGGCTACCAAGACCAGAAGATTCACATCCGTGACTTTCAAAAGGCTGTAGAGAAAGAGACGGGACACAAAGTAAAAGATTATGAGGATGCCTATATCTACGAGAATACGACGCAGGGACGGGCAGAATATGATGTGAACCATTTCAAAGCGAATGAATTTGCCGCCTTAGTGAACGAGGTTGCCCGCTTATCCAGAGATGGCAAGAATATAGACAAGGATAAACGACGCAAGGTTGATCTTTACATGAAGGCAAAGCACGGTTTGGAACGTAACGAAGTAATGCGTCGTGAGGCACTTGCATCAGTAGAACAGCCATCTCCCGAACTTATTGAATCGATCGGTAATAAGGACTTTGCCGGGCTGACCGCCATAACAAAAGCCTTATCTGCGGAGACAAAGGGTATGGATGAAGATATTGTTCGCCGGTTTGTCGAAGAGTTTGAAAAGGAGAATGATACGAAGAAACTTTGGGAGGCAGTAGGGAAAGCAACCCGCGCCACGTTGGAGAAGATGTATCAATGCAATCTGATCAGCCGTGAATCCCGTGATCGTATTTCTGGTAAATATGAATATTACGTTCCTTTGAAAGAGTGGGAGGAAACGACTGCAGGCGATATCTGGGACTATATAGATAGTAACCGTGATATAGTTTCCAATCCGATCAAAAAGGCAAAAGGGCGTACTTCTATGGCAGGTGACATCTTGGCGAATATTGCAAGCGACTACGAAAGCGCGACAATGATGGGTTATAAAAATCTTGTGAAACTTCGCTTTGCTAATTTGGTCCGAAATAGTAAGACCGGCATGGCAAGCGTTTCCAGACAATGGTATGTAAAGAGCGGTGTTGATACCGAAGGTCGTACTCTTTGGGAGCCAGTGTCCGCAACCGGATTGACAGAGGATGCCGAAACGAATGCAAGTATCATTAATGATTTCGAGGAAAAGATGAAGGAACTGCAGGAGAAAGGTGAGGCTAAGACGCAACAGGAAGTATTGAACCTTGGTGTGCCGATCAAAGATTGGCAAGAGCAGCAGCATGTCGTCAGAGTAAAAGAAGGTGGACGTGACCTATTGGTTTACATCAATGGGAATCCAGTCGTTTCTCAAGCAGTCAATGGCATTAATAGAGCGAGTCTTGATAATGTGGTTCTGAAAGGATTGAACAATGTGCGTAAATTCATGATGCAGAATTACACTTCGCGCAATATTAATTTCATCCTCCGCAACTTTGCACGTGATTTTTTCTATGCCAACACGATGAATTTTGTAAAATATGGAGCAGCTTACGAAGGAAGGTTCCTTAAAAACTATCCTCTGGCCCTTTGGCGTATCGCCAAAGTAGAAATAGGGGGAAGGACTGATTTGGAATACGAAGCGTTTCTTCGTGGTGGCGGCAAGACCGGATACGTGGCGACATTCGGTTATGATAAGTACAAGAAAGAGGTGGAACGTCTGTTGAATAGAAACGCGGGTGGCCGTGTCCGTGTCAAAGATGTGTTCAATGTGCTTGGGGGATACTTCGAAATGGTGAACGGTGTGGTAGAAAACGGTGGACGCTTTACGACTTATCTTACAGCAAAAGAATCTGGAATGACAGAACTACAAAGTATCAACGCAGCAAAAGAAGTGTCGGTAAACTTCAATCGACGAGGTAGCGGTGCGATGGGTGCGGTTTATATGCAGAACTTCTTTCATTTCTTTAATGCGGCTATACAAGGAACGCATAATTTTGCTCATGCGGCAAAGCATAATCCCGTACGAGCAGGTGCGGCTATTGCTATGTGGGCGACGCTTGGATTTGCCGTTAGTACTTTGTCTAAAATGCTTTTCGGAGATGATGACGAGTATAACGATATCCCAGATTATGTACGGCAGAATAATTTGATCCTGCCTATAATGGGTGCACCGGGGAAATATGTACTCTTACCTCTTCCTGTTGAGCTTCGAATGCTGTTCGGGCTTGGTGATATGTCGGCACAGTATACAAGAGGCGAATATAAGGGGCGTGACTTTACATCGGATGTCATGGGTAAATTAATGGATGTGCTTCCACTTAGTATTGAGTCGAATGCGACAGACAATCTTGTCGAAGCTGCCACTCGTACATTTACCCCGGACATGATATCTCCAATTACGGAGGCGTATCTCTTCAATGAAAACTACTTCGGGAAACGGATCACGGGGCGCAACGAGTTTAATAAGTATGTTCCAGAATATCATAAGGTAACGACTGGAACCAGCAAAGCGATAATCAAAGCCTCCGAACGGCTGAATAGTCTGTCGGGAGGTGATTATGCCTCTAAAGGAAAATTGGATTATGCTCTTTTGAATCCTTCTGCCGTAGAGTACCTTTTCGAACAGTACTTAGGTGGCGTAGGTAAAGCCATTGCTCAATGTTACAAAACGGTGGAAGGCGCAGTAACCGGAGATGTGCAGCTTAGGAATATCCCAGTTGTGAGCGGGCTGACCTATGACACAGAAAATATGGTTCCGCGTAATTATACAAACGAACGCTATAACCATTACGTGAAAGACTTTGAAGAGATGCAGAGTAGGGATAGGATGTACCGTAAAGGGCTCGAAGGAGGTAAGGACCTGTCGGGTAATTACAAATCCTTTGCCAATAGTCGTGCATACCGACGTTATCAAACGACCAGCTTTTATAAAAAAGCGATTGAAAGTATGTATGATATGGCCCGCTTGATGGATGGAGAAGAAAAGAAAGCTCTTTACGAACAGGCGAGAAAGACAAAAGAAATGATGATTAACGAATTAGACAAAATAGGAGATGAATAGAAAGTTTTATAACCGTAGATTGAAACCGGGAGTGGAGCGGGGTGGTCGCACCCGGTCAGCTATTAGTTTGACAAAGGCTACAGATGTGCTGAAAGAGGCTGAAAATGCTTGGTGGGGACTTAGTGAGGTTCGCAAGAAGGCTGCACGTTCCCAGATGTATGGATTTGAAGATCAATGGGGCGATCTTGTTATTGATCCAGCAAGTGGGAAGAAAGTGACAGAAAGTGCATATATTCGATCGCAGGGTAAAGTGCCTTTGAAAAACAATGTCATTCGCCCGATTTTGAAAAATATCGACGGACAATTCCGAAATAACCAAACGAAGCCCGTTTGTGTTGTTAGGGACAAAAGGGAAAGTAAGATTGGAGAAATGATGAGCATTGCAATTGAGTATTGCCATCAGATCAACGAAACGACGGAAATGGATGCTGCAAGTTTGACGAATCTTATGCTTTCAGGGTTATGTGCCCAACGGGTAGAGTACGGCATGAATCCGGCTAAACAAAATTTGGATGTGTGGGTTTATCCAACCAATACTTATCGGTTATTCTTCAACACGGATATAGAAGATCCTCGGACATGGGATCTTCGTATTATCGGGGAAATGTATGATATGACTCTTTCGGATATTGTGGCCGCATTTGCCCGTGATAAAACAACCTGTGATGATATTTATCGGATTTACGGTGATCATAACGGGGCTACCTGGGCTGATTCGTTTGGATTACAAGGGGACCAGAACAAAAATATGGATTTTTATATGCCGTCCCGTCCAGATCTTTGCCGGGTGATTCTTGTTTGGAAAAAGGAAAGTCGGGAAGCACTTTTTTGCCGTGACCTATTGAGTGGGGAATGGTGGTATTCCAATCTTTCCGACAGAAAATCGATAGATGTTTTAAATAAGCAGCGTATGGAAGAAGCGTTAGCTAACGGCATGGACCCGGAAGATGTGCTTCTTGTGGAATATACCTATTCAATTGAGCAATATTGGTACTATCGTTACATGACTCCGTTCGGAGATGTGTTACAGGAAGGGCGTTCACCTTACTGGCATAAAGAGCATAATTACATATTGAACATTTATCCGTTTGTCAATGGTAAAGTCTTTAATTTTGTTGATGACTTTATTGATCAGCAAAAGTACATAAACCGGACGCTTACGATGATCGATTTTATTCGTTCGTCTACTGCGAAAGGACTTCTCATTGTGGATGAAGATGCTTTTCAGGGAATGAGCCGGGAGCAGATTGTAGATGAATATGTGCGTTATAATGGTGTGCTTTTTGTTCGTCTTAAACAGGGCCAGAATATACAGAATATCGTTCATCAATATAACGGATCTGCGGCTGTTGCCGGAGATTACGAACTATTGAACTTACAATTGAAACTTATCAATGATATTTCTGGTGTAAATTCTGCAATGCAAGGCCAAACGCCATCTTCTAATACGCCATCTTCGCTTTATGCCCAGCAGGTTCAGAATTCAAGTATGAATGTTAAAGGCTTGCTTGATTCTTTTCGTAATTTTCAAAAGAAGCGAGACAATAAAGTAATGAAGACGATTCAGCAATTTTATACTTCTGCTCGATATATAGACCTTGCCGGATCGGACTATTCGAAAGAAAGTAAATGGTATGATCCGGAAAAGGTGCAAGATTCAGAAATAGATGTCTATATTACGGAAGGTTCTAATACTCCGGTTTATCAAATGGTGATGAATGAGTTCTTGATGGAGCTTTACAAAAATCAGGCAATAAATGTCAAGCAATTGCTTGAAAATTCGTCGCTTCCGTTTGCTGAACGTATCTTGGAAAGTATTAAGCGGGATGAAGCGGAGATGTTGCAGGCCCAAGAGGAAGGTCGTATGGCGCAACTTCAGGGAATTCCTTCTGAGGTCATAGGTCAAATCCGGGCATAATTTTAAATAACGAGGCAAGATCATTTCCGATCTTGCCTCGTTTCATATTGTAGCTTCCGATATGACTTTACGGGTTGGTGTAGCTATTGGGGTATTTACGGCAAATGGAAGACCTATCCGATAGCAGATCCATACGCCGATAGCACGAGTCATGAGTCTGTCATCATGCATTCCTTCAACAGCTCCCATTGTTTTACCATCTTCTTTGATTTCAAATGTGTCGTGTTCGTCTACGGCTTCCTCGCATCTTTCGATGTATAAAGAATCCCGTATTGCTTTTGCTTGATGGGAGATAACCATAGGCTTGGTTGATGTGTTGGTGTGAAATCCCCATTTTGCTGGGGCGCCTTGTCTGATTTGGTCGGCCGGGGTGCGACAGTAGAGATTGGAGTAATGCCCTGCTATCTCGTCTAAGATGTATTCGAAATTATTGCCTTCCGTGCCTTCTGTTTCAAGCGTGTTACTTTCTATTACAACCATAGCATCCTCCTCGTCAGCATAAAATGTTGCCATCTGTACAGCCTTCCAAGCGCCTTTATCATGGTCGATATGGCCGTGCCATTCGGCTACCACTTCCGGGATGCCTCCGTCCATCATCCAATAGCGATCAAAGACGGTGATATCCGTGTAGTCGGCTTCATCTGAAACTCCCCCTACATCCATAACGACAATATAACGATTTCGATATCGTTTTGATTTATCCGGCATTTTCCAAATGGACAAGCAGCCTATTTCTTCTTTTGACAACCGAAGATTCTGAAGGCTTTCTACACCCGTTTCTTCCGAACCTGAAATTTCACCATGAAAAATAGGATCGATGCAAGTTTCGCGTAGTTTGAGCGTGTCTGAAAGCCGGAAACGTCGTCGGCCGGTAGATTGAAAGGCTTCTGTTGGAGTGCTTGGATATTCAGAATTCATACGCCAAATATCTTTCATGTCTTTCTTTTTTTCTCTATACCAAGCAATAGCTTCCAGTGTAGCTCCCAGTTTCCAAAGGTCCCATTCGTATTCGTCCATAGAATGGATAAACTCTTCGTGGTTATCAATAGGGATTGAATAAATATCAATATCAAACCATGCTACAAAAATGGGGAGCAGGTTATTTTTACCTTTGACAGCCTGTTGCCATGTACGATGAAAAAAATTACCAACGCCTTTTGCCGTACTTTCCAACCCTAAAATCGTATATGCTGTATCATAAATGGAACCGGATATAGACTGGATAAGGTCCTCCGGCTTTTTGCCTGGTGTAGCTCTCCAAAGTCCAATTTCGGTTAGGTGAGCTCCTGATATGTCACCGCTTCGAAGTGTATCGGGTTTTTGGAAAGATCCGATCGAGACAACACAATTTGTGTTTTGAATGACTTTGTTTTTGCTTGAACCTTCAAAGGGTGTGAATTTAACCGTTTCTCCAAGCAGATAAGAAGGGTATTTGTTTAAAGCCTTTGTGATCATTGCCCGAACGTTTCTTGACTGTGTTTCCACATCTCCACAAATGACGGTATTCCAGTTTCGACGGTGTACGAGCATTATCCAAAGCATATAAATTTGGACGAGTGTTGATCCTCCCCACTGTCGTGCTTTTAAGAGGATAAACTTGATAGGCTTTCCGGCCTTTCGTAGTTTTTCAAGTTTATTCAGTACTCTTCTTTGCGCACGGTTTAGTTTAAATGGGATATCTTTTGGGCTCACTTTATCTTTTATAAAGATGAATGAATAGGCCCAGTATTCAAAATCGTATATTATCCGATATTTTATAAATTCAATCCAAAGCTGGTTTAGGGCTTCTTCGGAATACTCCACTTCTTTAATAAATCGGATAATATATCCTTTGAATCCGTATTTGGCGAGTCTACGGATAAACAGGTTTTCTTTTATCAATTCAACCGGTAAATACATATCGCCAATAGGGGAGTCTTTTATTGAAATCTTTTTTCGTTCCCCTACGGCGCCAAGACCGGTGACTGGATTGTATGGTGCGTTTATTATTTCGTGTCTTTTTCTGTTTTCTTCCAAGATATTTTCGATCTCGAAATCATTGTGAATGTCGTGCATAATCGAGATAAAATGAATGAGATTGCTAAAGCTGAAATGTGTATTTTCCAATTAATGACATTATAGCCGAATATTGACTGCATTATTAACATTATAAGCAGCATGATTGTATATTTCTGTCGCTTCGAATGTCCATCTTGCCATATCTTGCTTAAATACATGCCGATCATGGAAAATATGATGGTTGATGCGCCGAATGTCGGTTTTTCAGAGCAAAAGATTGCAGAAGACAGGATTACAGATATTGGTATTACTATAATTGGGGCTTTGCGTCCATAATATTCTGCAATCACCGGCTTATATATCAGGTATCCGATTGAATTGAAGAACATGTGCATAAAGGTCAGATGTATGAAATTGTATGCAATCAGTTGCCAATATCGGAATCCGGAGGACAGTCCGTAATCGCTTAGATCGTAGTATCGTGATAGAGAATAAAAAAGGATAAATATGAATACCAGGATCATTTTCTTTTTAATTTGTCATTAATAATGCGTACAAATTGCCTTTTTTCGATATAGAAAGAAGGAGCTTCATTATTGATGATGGTTTCCAAATAGCTATATCCCGGATATTTTAGCCCTTTTGCAACAAATTTCCTGAAAATACTGTCGTACATGTCTATTTTCATGGGGTTGTACATGTCCGGTTGTATCCCTCTATACATAAGCGATATGTTTCTGATAGCGACTTCTAAGGTGATGTAATACCTTGGAGCCGGATAAGACATCGCTTTTTCTATGATCGTATTTTTGGGAACCCGGCGTGCGACATCCCCCAATTCTTTTATTGCCCTTTCGTATGCCTTAAATACATCATCTTTTTTTTGCCAGTTCTCTGTTTTTGCCATGAAAAAATGCTTTGGTTTGTTATAATGGCTCAAATATATAACATTATAACATATTAAACCACAAAATAATGTCTTTACTTTGCTAAAGTAATACTTTAAATATTATTTCATGGATAATAATGTAGGAAACGAAGAAGAAAAAGTACCTGTGGAATCTTCAGGGGCGACAAATAAACCTTCCAAGAAACAGGCTTATTTGGATTATATGCGTTCTCGTATGGGAGAGTCTTACGGTGAAGACGAAGACTCTGTTTATTCTGACATGCTTGATTATCGGCAAAAGAATGACGAATCACAGGAACGCATGACCGAAATACTTTCAAAAGATCCGCGCCTTGCACAAGTCCTTTCGGACATGGCTGGCGGCAACTTCGGCTCTTGTACGATATTTCGGAAAGGATATTTTGAGAGCAGAAGAAGGTTCGGACGAGTGGAATGATTTGCAGAATGCCGAGAAAGAGCGTATGGAGGAATTGGAATCCATGCGTAAAAGCAAAGAGGAATACGATGTAAATATTGAAGCAAGTTTACCGGTTCTGGATGAATTTGCCACATCCAGAAAAATCGATATCGATGAATTTCTTGACAGTGCCTACAGCCGGATACTTGAGCCCATTTTCAAAGGGAACTACACTACCGAACTGTTGGAAATGTTGTACAATGCCATGAATTATAAGACAGATATTGAAGAATCCTTTCAGTCTGGTGTTGTTGCAGGGAGAAATCAAAAGATTGACAGGATGAGAAAGGATAATGCCGGTGACGGATTGCCAAGATTAGGGGCAAGCACCGCTTCAACGGTTAAACGTGCCGAAAAAAAGCCTTCTTACAAGTCGAGCGTATGGAATGATTAATCAATTTTTAATAAGTAAAGCGATGGGAAAATTTGTAAATTATGTGAGAAACGAAAAGGGATTTATTTTATCCTTGGTGTTAATGATTCTTGGGATTGCGTTTGGAGATGCATCTGTCCTTATGGCTGAAGGGGTGACTGTTGCTCCGCCAGCACCAGAAGGGGGTACGGCTGCGGAAGGCCATGAGGGTTTGCAAACACAGTTAGGAGGGCAGGATGCTTCTGTGACCACTTTGGAAAGAGGTGGTGAAACGGGCGATATCATAGCTGAAGACATAGACGAGGATATTGCGAAATTCCGTCCTGATTTTTTCCCGATTGACACGGTTGCCCGAAAAGCGGCAAAGAAAAAGAGAAAAACGAATTATGTTGTTAAGCATTATAATATCGATGCTTCCCGTATCACTTGTATCACGAACGCTGAACATACGGAGTCTGCAAGTAAAAAACGTGTAGCATTGCCTATTGATGCAGCGGACGGCAGTGTGTTTAACGTATATGACACAATCAACGTTCGTGGAGTGGACGGTTATGCAAGCGACGGTTCGACGGTCACTCCCGGTGTGGATCTGATGCTTTATGTTGTGGCACTGGATGCTTCGTCGGGGCTTCCAGTAGTTGTAGCCATTAATGGGAAAAAGCAAAACCCGGCAGACGTGGAATGTTATGTTCCTTCTATTCCGGAGGGCACGGCCTTGTATTGTATGGCCAAGGCCGGCAGCGAAAGCCAGTTGTTCTGTCCTCCGACCAATCAGGCGCCTACGCCTCGCGAAGTCTATATGCAGCGGAAGATGTCCAACACCAAGTTTACCGAATATTTTGAGAATGTAAAGAAAAAGGTGGCCTGGGATAAGGAAGATGTGATGGAAAATGACCTTTGGGAATTCCGTCGCAAATGCGAAGTGTCCTATTTGCTGGGTATCAAGGGTAAGATCGCGATCAAGGATGCGCAATATCCGAATCGTGGAATTGAAAACGTGTATTTTCAGGAGGGTATCATGTGGTCCATCAAGAAACACTATGAATATACGAAAGGTAAGTTCAGCTTTGCGGATTTTATCGGTATTACCAAAATGAAATTTACCGGTAACAACGGAAGCAAGGAAGCCTTTGTAGGTGTCGGCAAGGATTTGTTGGAAGATATGATGAAAGTCGATTACACGTTGACGAAAGATATTAACGTGAAATCCAGAGAGAAATGGGGTATCAAATTCCAAGCCTTCGAAAGCTCTTTCGGAACGATGAATGTTGTCCATTTGCCTATTCTGGACGAAGTCGGTTTGTCGGAGATCGGTATTTGTCTTGATCTTGATATGTTGGTTCTCTACAAAATGGAGGAGGAGCGACGGAATATCAATATGGAAACGCAGGGCGAAGCTGCTGAACGCAATGTTACGATTCAGACAGACTGTTTAACGTTGAAAGGATACAGTCATCTGCTGATCAAGCCGAACACGTCCGGTTTCAATGATGCGGAACCAGATCTTGTAAAGGCAAAAACAAATGATGGTGCGACTTTGCCAAGTGAGGGAAATAAGGAAGGCGCTATCCTGTACTTGAAGAAGGATGTCGCATCGACTGGAACCAACGATGAGCTGAAGGCCGGTATGTTGGCTCAGTGGAATGGGACAAAATGGGTAAAGTATGATGGAGATGTCTATATCGGAGCCTGATAATTAATGTTTAATTAGAAAAGGGGGATTCTGCATTTTTTAGATTCTCCCTTTTTAGATAGAGATAAGGTTATGTATAAGAAAATATATGGTACATCGTCTGCCGAACTTTCGACGATTATTAATGTAGGTGGTATTCCAAGACGTATTGAATTTACAGGAGGTGTTCCATCTGGGGTATCACGGGTATCTGCGAGATTTGTAACTTCTGACAAACGGTTGCAAGATGCAATAGAGTCAGACCCAAGGTATGGTGAGCTTTTCTTTCTTGAAGTAATTTCGCCTATGCAGTTTAAAGAGAGAGTAGCAAGCAACGGTAAGGTAAAAGAGTATAATTACATTACGCGTGTTCAGGATGCTATAAACGTGTTAGTCACCAAGCATGGTGTCCAGTTAGATTCTCTGAAGAGTAAACAGGATGTAAAAGAAGCGGCCAAGAAAAAGAGTGTATCATTCCCTAATATGAGATAATCATGACAAAGCAGGGTATAATAGATAAAACCAGAGCGATAATGAATGAGATAGGTGAGGAAGAAAATCTCTCATTGTTATCAGAAGATACAGTAAAGCTGGCAGAGTATATAGAATCTGTTATACCTGATGCTATAAATCTCATAGCACAGGATGAAAATGTCTCTATTGCTTTGTTGAACACCGGAAATATGACATCTGGCGGAACAAGTAGTGAAGGTTGTACGGTAATTCCTTTACCGCAAGATTTTTTACGTTTTGTGTCTCTACGTCTTTCGGGATGGAAAAGAGAGGTTCAGAGAATTTCTCCATTTGGAAGTGAAGACTATAAGATTCAACACAATGCCGTTACCCGAAGTGGTGTAAATAAACCTTCATGCGTTTTTGCTCATAATAGGACAGGGCTGTGTATAGAATGTTTTCCATCCGGTGAATTACAATATTTCAATTATGTAAAAAGCATGACGGACTCATCTGATGATAGTCTTTCGAATTACGGTGAATCATTAATGCCCGCGATTTGTTACGCTTGTGCTTATTTGGTATATAATATATTCGAGATGCCTAATGTCGCTGAGCAAATGTTGAAAATAGCAGTTCAAGTCCTTCCGAAAATACAATGAGATATCAGTTAGACGAAGATAAGGGTGATTTGTTGTATGAGGTTGAAAATGATAATCTTATACTTAAAATTAAGCCAGAAGTAATCGCGAGTATCGGTACTCCGGGGACTGGTGGTAGTGGTATTTATCATATAAAGCTGAACGATGATATCCGGCCATCGGATACGAATGCTTTTACGGCACTTCGGGCACTGAAGGAGATAGAAGACGCTATACGTGGTGCCATTATAGAAATGGATGGCATGTTTATCCGTAAAGATATAGACGATTACGCATTAGGAAACATCCGATTTCATGAAAGTATCGGTTCACCTGACTTTTTGACCGGTATTGAAGGGGGAAATGGTTGGAAAATTACGGCTGATGGTGGTATTGAAGGTGAATCGGCTGTGATCCGTTCGGATGCAATTATAGGTAACTCCATAGGCAGCCGTGATTTTGCTTCCGGTATGTTCGGTTATGGCTGGCGTATTGATTCGCCTACAGCTTCCGGTACGGTGGACAACTGGACGGTGCGGAAGACATTTAAAGTCTACGAGCTGGTTTATTCCCAAGTGTTGGGGCTGAACGGTTCCCATATCGTGTCAGATTTTAACAAAATAAAGACGGTCACTCCGCTCGGAACACGTCGTTATCGCTGTGAGATGGACGATATGGGGGGCGAAATGTTCATGAATCTTCGGGATGGTGACCTTGTTCGTATCCAGCAACGGGACGGGAAAGGTGGAATCCGTTACTTGTTTGCCGAAGTGGAAAACGTGACATCGGAGAGGTTCGACCTTAAAGTGATCGAGGGCGGGAGCGTGCCAAAGGCAGGTGACGTGGCGTTCCGTATGGGTAACCTTGAGGAGAAGAATCGCCAGGGGCTTATCTATTTGACTTCTTCCGACGATTATGCTCCTTATATAGATGTGCTCGATGAAGTAACCAGTCCGCAACTCATAGCCGACAATACGAAGGTCCGCATCGGGAATCTGGGGGGGCTGACGGTCAACGGGCGTACCCTTACAGGGCATGGCATCTATATTAATGGTGGTATCTTTCAGCATAGCACCTATTACCTGGAAGACGGAAGCACCATTGAGCAGACATTCGAAGTGATGGAAGGCAAGCTCCGTAGCGAGATAGAGGGTGTACGAAATGATATATCTGGGGAAAAGGGGAATATCCTCCGGAACCCTTCGTTTGCGTCCAACACCTATTATTGGGATACGAAGAGCCTGGTGCATTACATCCCAGTCAAAGATGGATGGCTTTGGCTGCCGTCCTCTTTCTATGTGGATAAAGAAACGTATGTTGGTATGTACCGTGACGGAAACCGTCGTGTCTTGAGGATTCTGAACAGTAGTGTCGGTCAGGCAAACGACCTAATGGATATCCCGATGCATTCCAATCCGAGCGAGGATGGAAAATACACCTATTCTTTCTCTTTCCATTACCGGGTATTAAGGGCAGGTACATTGCGTGCCGGGGTGTCCGGATCGGAACTTTACAAAGAAGAAAGTTTGCCTCCTTCGGGCGGTTATACCCTTTATTACCATACCGGTATGTGGGATGAGAAAGGTGATTTCGACATTGCTTTTACAGGAGAAATACTGATATACGGCGTGACGCTCCGTAACGATAGTGCGGCTGACGCGTTCCTCTACCTTGTCACCGGCATAGAGCAGAGCGAGGAGCGGATCAAGCTATGGGCCACGAAACAGATCAAGGATTCCGAAGGATTGATCACGAGCCGCTATGACAGCCAACTTAGTATCATGGCGGACGATATCAATGCCCGTGTGACCTATTCAGAATACCAAAACGGGACTAACAGTCTTAAACAACAACTGCAAAGCCAGATCGACATCCAGGCGGATAGTATTGAGGCGGTAACGACTGACGTGAACAATTTGGACCGATATGTAAAGACCTCTGGTTTCATCACCAAGTCGGGATTCGCTTCGCTTTTTGCGGAAGAAGTTAACGATAGGGGGCTGGTGACTCAGGCTTATGTTTCCACATATGTAGGCAAGCAGTTAAGCACGGTCGCAATAGGTGCAGACCAGATACATTTGGAAGGTTATACTACTGTTAATAGTGGCTTCAGCATAGACGGATCTGGAAATATGACTGCCAAAAACGGGACGTTTAGCGGGACAATTACGGCGAACGGTGGCCAGATTGGCCTTTTCAAGATAATAAATAATCGTCTTGTATGGGAAGGTTTGGATTATTTCGGGGATAAATCCCGCACTATAAAAATGGGTTATGGTAATAATAATGACGGATTGGTTGATGTCGCATTTGGAGCGTCCACACAAGGCCGTTTTGGAGTGAAAGCGATAGGACGTGCTCCCGGTTCAGCAGCGATTTATGGTTCTAGCAAACAATCTCCTTCTTACCCATCCGGAGACACTGTTTGGGCTGCTTGGTTTGATGGCTATATCTATTCAGATGGATATTTCACCAAGAGTCCGAAAGGGAATGTGAGAGGGGGCTTAAAAGGGGCTTATAGAATAGATAACAGCGATACTTGGTTTGTATTTGACAATGGCATAGCCGTTGCTTGTACAAAGCCACGTTCGGTTGATTTTAATACAGATAATTTTTAATCTCAAAAAAATAGAAATTTATGAAACTGAATTTGCATGTGCCGTTCAAAGCTTGGAACGGGGAAGAGATAAAAGAAAGAAAAGGCGAGGAAGAAAAAGCCAAGATGATAGATGAAACGGTAAGCCTGCTTCTTTTCAGCGGGGATTTTATCCGTCCGTCGTCGGATGCCGAGATGGTCACGAAACAGAAGCTTGCCTCCTATGAATTGTATTGCAAGATATCCAAGGCAAAAGGCGTAGTGGAGCTGACGGCCGAGGAAGCAGCTTTGGTTAAGCAGGCCGCTGCGGTGCTCAATCCGGGGGGATATGGACAGATTGTAGAACTGATAGAAAAAAAGTAGGCATATGGAAACACAGGTATTGACATCAAACGGAACAGTCCAATCCGGTAATGTGTCGGCCGAATATATGGCAACCCATGACCTCTCGGAAAACAAACATTCGTTTGTCTCTTACATAAAGAAGGACGACAAACAGGTAGGGTATATGAACTACTCGGAAGGAAAACGTCTGACCTTGTCGCTTTCTGATCCGGATGCATTGACGGGTGAAGAACAAAAAAGTATTGTTGCTATTCTGATAGAGAAGCTCCAGGAAAAGAAGCAAATGACGGTACAGGTTTCGGATGCGGAATGAACTTTAAATAAAAAATGGAACACGTATGGCAGTAGGCGATATAATTACATCGGACGGTAAGACACTCACGATAGAAGACTTACGAAAGATCGCGGTCGAGGTCGAAAAGCTCATATCGAGCAATTCGAAGGATCCAGGCGAATGGGAGGAAGTAAAGAGCCTTTCCGGTATAACGTCACTTCCCGTCCTGCAATCCCTGGGAGCAAGTTACAAGCTGGTCCGCGTAGCCGTTGAGATATTGAAAGGTGTGGACGGTCATGATGTCGAGTTCCAGGTCGATGCGGACCGAACGGCCATCCAGTGGCGTAAGGTGAGTGTTTCCGGTGGCGAACCGTCCGAATGGAAGACGTTGATACAATTGTCCTATTTGAAAGGTGACGCGGGCGAAACCCCGGAGTTTCGCAAAGGTGACACCGGTTTGGAGTGGAAATATAAGAGCGAGGAAGATACGTCCTGGCGGTCGTTAATTGCCATTGATGATCTTCGCTGGCACTTTACGGACTTGACGAAAGACCAGATTGCAGAGCTTTGGCATGAATTGCCGGATGATGTACTGACCGAGTTCCAGGCTCCGGCACTGGAAGCTGCCGAAGTTGCCAATGCCGGGGCGGACCGGGCCAATGCGGCCGCCGAGGCTACCGAACAAACGAACGTGGAAGTCTGTGAACAGGAGGCGGAGCGAATCAAGGCGGAAGCAGCACGTATAGAAGCGGAGATCGAAAGGGTTGCTGCTGAGCAGGAACGTTCCACTTCCGAGATTGCCCGTAAGGATTCCGAGACGAAACGGACCGAGGCGGAAGCTCTTCGCGGAAGCAATGAATCAGAGCGACAAACTGCCGAAACAGAACGCAAGGAATCGGAAACGGTCCGTAAGGAAGCTGAAACCATACGCAAAACAAGTGAGAGTGAGCGAAATACATCTGAAAACTTGCGCAAGGAAGCCGAAACAGCAAGGATAGAATCTGAATCGTCTCGCGTTCAGGTAGAAGCCAGTCGGGTAAGGGCGGAACAGACAAGAACGGAAACAGAAGTTGAAAGGACGAAGGCCGAGAGCATACGCAAAGAGTCGGAATCAGTCCGTGTCGAGGCTGAATCGCTTCGTACTTTATCCGAAGAGCAACGTATCAAGGCCGAAGCCGTACGGGAAGCGGCTGAAATAGTCCGTGGAGTATCAGAAGAAGAGCGGGAAGCGGCGGAAGTGGTTCGCCAGAACCAGGAGGAAATTCGTCAAAGTCAAGAAACCAAACGGGAAACAAGTACAGAGATTTCTATTCAAAAAGCCAATGAGGCAGCTGATCGGGCCAACACTGCCGCCGAGGCTGCAGAAGGGATCGTTTCCGGTATTCGCCCTGATTGGCTCTCAGGAAAGGAATCGCCCAATTATATCAAGAACAAACCGGAGATCCCGACGTTGGAGGCTATCCCGGACGAAAATACATTGAGCTATGTCAATACCGACGGTACAACCATCAATTTTCGTATCGGTGATGATGTGCGTGTAGCGGAAGATGGCGAATATGTATTCTACCGGCTTTATGATCTTGCCGGGGGAAAAGCCTCGTGGCAGGAATCTGGCGGCGGTACAGCCTTGCCCGGTAATGTTTATCTGACAGGAGCCAATTATTACAATGAATCAGTACGAACGATAAAACAAGGATATTTGAGCAATGAGTAAGAAAGGTGCATTTATTTATCAACAGATCGAACTGACGACGGCTGAATGGGCCGATAACGCAACCGTCTACCCTGCATCAGTCTGGTTATTTGAACGTTTGGAAAACGGTAAATTCAACATGAAGCTGGCTGATGGCGTTCATACGTTTGCCCAGTTGCCGGCCGTCATGCAGGAGGTGAAGGTCACAGTTAAAACGAATGATGCCACGACCTATATCCTGACGATCACGACGGCTGAAGGTAAGTTTGACACCCCGAACCTTCGGGGAAACAATGCTCCGGTTCCTTCGATCGATCCGGCAACGAAGCACTGGAAAATCGGCGACGAAGATACGGGTGTGGTAGCCGAAGGACAGGACGGGGAAAGCTACGACGACACGGAAATCAGGAACGCGCTGACAGCCTTGCAGCAGCAAGTCAACACGCTCGTTTCGGGTGACGCATCGAGTGCCATCGAGTCATTTAACGAGATCATCGCTTTCCTTGCCAACGTAGAGGACACACAGACGTTGCAAGGGATCATCGCCGGGCTGAACCAGAGCATCACAAACGTTCAGCAGGCGATTCCGACAAGGCTATCCCAGTTACAGAATGACGACCATACGGTCAAGGACGCTGCTTATGTCCATACCGACAATAATTACAGCAATGAAGAGAAAACGAAGGTATCGGACTCTTTGAGGTTGAAAGAGTATGTCGATGTCGAGTCTCTGGCGGCTCTTCCTTCATCACCGTATAACTTGCGTTTTACCTATTCGAGTACATCTGTGCAGGCGATCAACTTTGCGAATATAGGAAGCGTTCCTGAGATGCAGGAGTTTTATCTGTCCATTAAGAACAACACCGGATCAACGATTAACCAACCGATCCCAAACGGTTCGGGCTGGCAATCGGAGGAAACAAGCGTTGAACTGCCAGCTGGTAAAGCCACAGGGGTATCGCTGAAAAAAGAACATGGGATAATTGTCGTGAGAGTATAATGAAAGGAGGTGAGAGATGAAGAGAAGGGTGATGATGGGAAAGAGAGAATTGGTAGAAGTTGTGGAAGAGTTAAAATCATCCGGTACATGGATGGTGCCAGCTGGTTGTAAATTTGTTGATGTATTCATTGTTGGTGGCGGTGGCTCTGGTGCATCGTCAGGCCCTGAAAGAGGTGGTGGAGGGGGCGGATCGGGGTATGTTAAAACATATCTTGATGTGCCTGTTACTCCAGAAAGTGTTGTTAGCTATTCAATAGGGAAAGGGGGAGATCGTGTAGTTTCGATGTCTGCTTACGATGATCAGAAGAATGGTCTTCCAGGGTCAGAGTCCTGGTTTAAATCTAATTCAATAAAAGCTCTTGGCGGAAATGGAGGTCGATATTCCGGAAGAGGGGGCGATGGGGGATCAGGTGGTGGTAGTGGAAGACCTGCAGAAAAGACGGCAGGATATATTGGTGGAAGTGATGGTTCTAATGGAGCAGGTGATATGCCTGGAATCGGTCAAGGGAGTACTACCAGATGCCCGTTCAATAATAAATTGTACGCCGGAGGTGGTGGAGGTGGTGGAGAATATAGTTCCGGATCAGCACCAGGTGGCGGTGGTATCGGTTATGTCGGAGATATTTCGAGAAGACCTACTAATGGAGAACCCAATACGGGCTCAGGAGGAGGTTCTTTTTATATAAGTGGTTCCAATGTCTCAGGAGGATGCTATTCTGGCGCAGGCGGTTCCGGTATCATAATACTTCGTTACATGAAATATAAATAAGACAATATGCTGTATATTCAAAAAAACATTCAGTTTTTGGAATTGGAACAAGAATTGCCTGATTCCTATCTTGTTGGCGACAATATCGAAAATTACGAAGATGGCGCTTATCTCCTGCTTAGTGAAGAACAGGAACAGTATCATAACGACTATCCGGAGGCATCACCGCTCGAGTGTTGGTATATGGCACTGACACCGGAACCACAGCCGACACCGGAAGAATTGCTCTGGCGTGCCCGTGATGCCAAACGGCAGGAAATCTACGATAAAGACATCCATCATTATTATATTGATGAACAGGACGCATACGTCTCGAACACCCTGCAAGTGAAGGATAAGTGTAGCCGGCAGGAAGAAGTCGAAGTAGGCGGTCATCTGTACGCCTCGAATATCTTAACGGTTGCTCTTGACGAAATAGCGGACTATTCGGAGCAGTGCGGCAAGGTGACAGACGGCTTGCTATCCCGTATCGATGCCGCCCAAACAGCCGAGGAGGTCGAAGCTATCGTGGTAAAAGGCTATCCTGAAATGATCCATACAACAACGGCAGCCTTGCAAACTAAAGCAGATAAGGCAATCGCTAAATCCCCGGAAGCGCAGGCAGTGACCTTTGCCCGTGCGATGATGAACAGCGTGTCTCTCACAGCCAGCCAAGCGTTGGAGATGCAGGTCTTATTCCCCATTTGGGGTGAGAAAGATGCGGAGTTTGGCAAGGAAGTTGAAATAGGCTTCCGGCTTCGAGTAGTGGAAGGAGAAAGCGACACTTTGTTTGAAGTGATACAAAAGCACAAGCTGCAAGCCGACTGGAAACCGGGCATAGAAACTGCTTCACTGTATAAGATCGTTGAAGATGAGCACGCAGGCACGCTTGATGATCCTATTCCATACGTGCAGGGTATGGCATTCGAGAAAGACAAATATTATAAACAATACGGTGTGATCTATCTCTGCATTCTGACAACCGTTACAGGTTATCCGAACGACTTGAAAGACTTGCCCACAATTGTACAGGAGGTAAAGCAATGAAACAGATTATGTTATTAAAAGTTAAACGGGGGGGGGGTAAAATGCTCTCTAAATAAAGAAGTTACGACCTCTTATCGTAAGAAAGGAGGGCGTAGATGAGACGGTCGATGATGGGACGGAAGAAGTTACGGTTGTTCACCAAGAGGTTCTATCCTGCCGGGAATTATACCTGGATCGTACCTAAAGGATGTAGGGAGGTTGATGTGTTTCTTGTCGGAGGAGGGGGTGCAGGACATAATG
>OCPU01000584.1_pt1 | contig 36392 bp, 31 predicted proteins | sample 1538661 | NCBI WGS metagenome assembly OCPU01 (sample SAMN04571716, study PRJEB22368) | human gut metagenome | biome: human gut; material: stool | host: Homo sapiens | place: Luxembourg | collected 2012-10-19
AGCGCGGGCGGTCTTCAAAAATACCGACAGCGGGGCGGGCCGTTTCCGCCTGATGGCGTTCAGCGAGGGCGGCCTTTCGCTGGTTGCAGACGAAGACCTGCCTTCGGCCCGGGCCATCGAACCGCTGGCCTTTGCATCGGGGGTCTACCGTACGGACCGCAGTGCCATGATACCCCTGATGCAGAACCATGACATCGAGATTGTATTCCGGTTGCAGGAGCGGCGGGATCATCTCCGGAGAGGCGCTCAGCAGCGAAGCCGACCGGTTTTTCGAACTCCTTCATCTGGGGCTGACCCATCCGCGTTTCGATGAGAGCGAATTCGCCCGCTATACCAACGGGTTGCTGCTGACGCTCGCCACACGGCAGTCCAACGACATGGACCGGGTGGCGGACACGCTGCGGATGCTGTTGACGAAACCATCGCTCCGCAATGCTGCCGTCGATTCCGCCTATGTCGCCCGTATGGAGCTAGAACGGGTGAAACGGGTTTTCAGGGAACGTTTCTGCGCTCCGGAAGAGTTCACGTTCTGTCTAGTCGGAGACCTGAGCGAGGAGGAGGCGCGCAATTACGCCGCCCGTTACATCGGGACCCTGCCGTCCGCCGGCGTCCGCCGGGAACGAGCCGTCGTACACCCCTCGACGGTCCGCAACGTATCGCTCTCCCGGACTTTCGAAGCCGAGCGTCCCGACGACAAGGCGAACGTCGACATTTCGTTCTCGAACAACCGCAAATTCAACCGTCCGCAGCGTATGGCGTTCTGGCTTGCAGGTGCCGTGCTGAACAGTCGATGCAAGGAGGAGATCCGGGAACGCCGGAGTGGAACCTACAACATCGATGTATCGACGCGTTACGACGAGTATGCCGAGCCGCGGGAGTGGCTGACGGTGCGTTTCGAAACCGGCTCCGACCGGGTGGACGAGATGAAAGAGGCTTTTTACGGGGAGTGGGAGTACCTGCTGCGCGAAGGCGTGACGCCGGAGGACGTCCGTTCGATTGTCGAGGCGCGAAAGCAGCATATCGCAGCGCAGCCCCGCGATACCGGATTCTGGATCAATGCATTGTACAATTATATCGGAAAGGGAGTGGATGTCACCCGCCCCGATTATGAAGTCGGGGACCTCGACCGGATGACGCCGAAAAAGGTGCGCCGGGCGGTACGCTGCTTTTGGCGGGGAGCCCGCAAGACGGATATCGTGATCAAAGCCGCATCCCGGCCCGAGACGACGAATACAAAGAAAACAGGAGTATGAAACGATTGTTATCGCTATTGAGCGTATGCCTGTTGTTGTCGGGATGCGCTGACAAACAGACGGAACAAGGGCATTCGAATCCCTATCTGCCGATTGCGGGGCTGACCATCCCGCGGCAGGGAACCGTCGGGGAAGAGGTCACGATGCAGGGACGCGGCTTTGCCGCGGACTGCCGGATTTTCCTACTGCTCAACGGGGAAACCTCTTCGACAGAGGTTCAGGTGGTCCATGCGGACGAAACCTCGGTGCGGTTTACCGTCCCCGGAACGCTGCCGACCGGTTTCTATGTCGTAATCCTTCAACAGAACGGGACCACGACACGCATCGGAGGAATCAATATCTCGGGCGACAGCTATGAACCGGGCGATTTCGAGATCTACGTCCTGGCCGGGGAGCGGTTGGAGGTCTATCCGGCGTCGGTTTCCAAACAGGTCGTCGCCGACGAACCGTTGCCTGACAGCGGCGTCAAAGACCTCGATTTTTCGGGATATGTCGAAGCGCTACCCGACGGAATGCTCTATTACACCAGCTACGGAGTATACGTTATCGACGGGTGGATCAAGGAGCTGTATGACATCGGGTCCTACAACATGCTCACCGGGGAACGGACACCGCCGCGTCAGATCGAGGACTTTTTCGCTATGGGGCAGATCGACGGAAAATTCCACCTGCTCAAGACCGATATCAAGGAAAATCGGATTTATACTCTCGTAGAGTGGTCTGCATCGGGTGAACGGGAGGTCCGGACTTTCGATTTTTCGGCTTTCGGCAGCGCGCGCATTCTGGTTCCCGACCAGCGGTTCGTCTACTATCCGGCCGAAAGAGTGCTGCTTGTCTACGGCAATATGGGACAGGGAGACAGCATGGCTCAATCGACCTTTACGCTCGATTTGCAGACCGGAGAGGTCTTCCGCACCGGAAACGATGCGAATTACCAGTATGCCTATGCTGTCGCGGAAGATCGGCTCTACTGTTTCGCTACGCAGCTCGACGACGGCGATGTCGTGGGAACGAAGGTTCTGCGGATTGACGACGTCCGTCGGTGGTCGCTCGACGGCGAGGGAGCTACGGAACTTCTCTCTGTTTCCGGAACGGGTTTTGACCTGCCGGTCTACTCCTCGGAGACTGGGATGATCTATGGTGTGAACGATCAGGAAAGTTTCGGAACATTGCTGACCTTCGATCCCCGGACGAACAGCATTGCGGGCAAAAAATGGATAAATCCCGGGATCGCAGGACTTTTCTATGCACCGCAGCCTTCCGCCGGGACGGAATAACAAGCCTTTTATTAATCTCTAATACAATTTGCCATGAAAAAAATCTTTTATTTATTCCTTGCCGCAGTGATAGGTGCGGCAACGGTCGCCTGTAACGACGACGATAACGGAGGAAACGACGATGTGAAAGTATCTGCCGTGTCGCTCGATAAACAGACTTTGGAGATGACTGTCGGTGACAAGGAACAGCTCACAGCAACCGTAACGCCCGATAATGCCGATGACAAGACCGTCGCATGGACCAGCGATAAGACCGAGTTTGTTACGGTAGACGCCAATGGTTTGGTTACTGCTGTCGCTGCCGGTGAAGCTACGGTAACCGCAACTGCCGGAGGAAAGACTGCGACCTGTACGGTTACGGTAACGGCTCCCGCAAAACCCAAAGCATTGGTAAAGACGATCAAGATTCCCGGAGATATAGATGGTTTTTATACTCAGATCGACCTGACCCGTGCGGAGGACGGCAAGGTTACGGCATTCAAGAAAGAGCAGCACACGCCTCAAGGCACTCAAGGCGGAGCACAGGAGGCTGCGTTTACCTACGAGGCAGGCAAAGTGACCGCGACCTACCAGGAATGGGATGAAAATTATAAGATCGAATTTTTGCTGAATGCCGAGGGGTATGTTACCGAAGCGAAAAAGTTCTATGAGGGTAAGGACGACGGCGGAAGCGTTTTTGCGTATGGAAGCAATGGAATGCTCGAAAAGATAACGACAACGATGTATGGCGAAACTGCCGATACGTTCAGTGCGACTTTCGGCGGCGATAAGAATTGGGCGACTGTTCTGCTTGACCCTGAGTCTGGCGAAATGAGCGAGTGCAAAGCCTCGGCAATAAAGAATGATACAGGTATTGATCTGAATATGCTGCTTCTGTGCTATGGTGTATTATCCGCCAGCGAAATCGACTATGCCATCGTCTGCGGACTGATTCCGGCAACGCCCAATCTGCTTGAATCCGTCGATGGAATTGTTTTTGGATCGGAAGCAAACGAGAATGGAGAAATCACCTCCGTGGAAATGAAGATGGGCAACGATGCGTTAAAATACTCTTTCAGTTATTAACAGACCGGAAAACACGTTTTATGGAGGCTGTCTATTTTTGTCAGACAGCCTCTTTTATGTTTTGAAACAGATTCTTATTACTGTTTCTAAAGAGGATCTCTGTAAGCAATCAGCAGTTGGCCGTGAACGACCTGAAATACCGTTATGTGAAGATGTGCGGAGAAATCAAAGAAAAGGAGCTGATGGAATTGGAAACGGTATTTTGGGACGACCAGTATAGAAACCTTCGCGATACCGTCCGAAATCAAGTCGAACGCTACGAGGAAGCCGTAAGGCGGCGGGCTGAACAATTAGAGCGGGCGACTGTTAAAGAGCGCAAAGCGAAAAAACTGCTCGACGAGGTGAAGAAATTAAGAGGAGTACAGTTAATCCTAATTCTCATGCTCTTTTTATAATTCCATTACCAAGATTAAATATTATCCCAAATTGAAATAACATGATTGGGAATTAATATAACTTTTTGTTTGATAATCATACTCTATTGAGCGATTGTATGTCAATATAAAAACAAATCAAAGGCTTACAATTAAAACAGTATGACATATGCATATATGCGTAAACAGTTGTACAATCTTCAACTGTAAATTTTGCTATCCTGTAGTCTATCTCTTGCCCAAAATCTTCATTACAGATGATGTTCGACAATTCTATTTACTCCGATAAAATTGGCATCGGTAAATAAAACCAATAAGGAGGACAATTATTACCGCCATAACGAATATTACCAACGCGGTCTTCGAGGATTTGATGTCGAGCGTATAGGTGTGGCGGTGTTCCTGCACAAGCAGGTTTTCGGGCTTTGCCGCTGCTTCGACGGCTTGCCCGATCTGCTCAATCAATGTATGCGTCTTCCTGTTCTCCTTGTCGATCACCTCCAGTCTGCCCGCCAACTGTGCCAGCAGAGCGTTGTATTTGTCGGTAAATTCCCGCACCTGCTCGGTTTTTACTTTGGGCAAGGCAGTATGCCGTTGCAGATGCTCCAGCAGTCGTGCTACCTGTCCCTGCGAGCGTTCCGCGGCCTCTGTCAGCCGCTCGATCCGTTCCAGTTGGACATTATCCAAACCTGCATTTCCTGCGCCGCCTGCTTTGGCGTTTTTGATGGCTTTGACAAGCGTTTCCTTAAGGTCTTCGTACATTTCGATCGAGAGGTCGATCCTATTTTCGTCGTTCATGTTTTTTGAGATTTTATAGTTTCATTTTGGCTTTTCTTTTCTGTCCTTCGAGTCTGCGGCGGCGCTCCATCGCGGCTATCGCCATCGCTTCGGCCGCGGCATCGAGCAGCGCCGTGATGCGTGCGATATGCTCTTCGGGACTTTCTCCCGGCTTGCGCTGCAACTGTTCGGCCGAGACTCCGCCGGGCGAACCGGCCGGCGGCAGCGGAATAGCGTCGCTCTTCCCGCCGGGGCCGGGTGCAGCAGGCTCTTCGCGCGTGCCGCCGCCCATGCCGCCGAACAGCGCTGTAAACGCCGAACGGTAATTGCCGACCGCCGCCGAGAGGTTTCCGAGGAGTGCAGCCCGGTGCAGGGTTTGTTGCTGCAGGCAGGTGAAATGGCGGTCGAGTTTCGTAAAGCTGAAAGCCCTGTCGATCTTCGAGCCGGAAAATTCGAAACCGTTTTTCGAGAACAGGACACCTTGTTTGCGATCGGTATTTCCGCAATACTTGTATCGCACGCCGATGCCCTGTTTTTCCAGTTGCTTCTCCAACCCTTTCCATCCGGCGCATCGGGGCAGACACCTTTTGATCGCATCGTAGATTTCGTATCTGGTCTTGCCGGGTTCGTGCAGCCGCTCCCGCCGCACGTCGTCCTTTCCCGGCGCAAGGTATAGCCCGTGTTTCTCGGTCAACTCCCGGCATACCTTGGCGTTGCGGATCTTGATGTTCTTGTCCGAAATGGTCTGTCCGTCATTTCCGACCCGGTTGTAGACCAGATGGCAGTGCGGATGGGGCTGGTCGAGATGGCGAACCAATAGGTATTGCGTATCGGTGATGCCCATCTTCTGCATGTACTCCTTTGCGATCTGCGTCATCAGTGCGTCGGTCATCCGCGGGGCGTCCTTGGGTGAAAAAGAGAGGGAGATATGCCCGACGGTGTTTTTCAGCCGCGGGTTCAGGAGGGTCTGGTCTTTGAAATCCTCGGCCATGCGCTTTGCATCCGGAGGCACGATACCCTCGGCTTCCAATATCCGGGATTTCTCTTTCATCACGTAACCTACCGTTCCCGAAAAGGACGATCCCGATATTATCTTACCGATCATCGCGCAAATCTTTTAAGAGCCGCCGGACTTCCTGCACTACCGGTGCAATCTGTTTCTCCAGCCGTTCGATGCCTTTGGCGTGTGCCAGCCGGGTCAGCTGGTTCAGGTTGTCGGATAATCCTTTCAGCAGGTCGAATACCGGACGGTGTTCCTTCTTTACCCGCTCCTTCACTCACCCATAGGCTATGAGCTGCCGCACGACCTCGACGGGCCGCTGACCCGATTGCCGGGCCAGAGCCTTGAGCCGGAGATGCAGCTCCGTGTTGTAGCGGACGGTAAGGCGGTATTCCTGCCGCTGGGACTTGCTCAGGACAGGGCGGCCGCCCTGTCTGTTGTATGTCTTCTTCGGTGTTTCCATTCGTTTGCGATTTCAGGTGAAAAGAATAATGATCGAATATCCAGACCAGCGGGATCGACTGCCGACCGACGGGAAGGCAGCGGTTTTTGGCTGCCAAAAACACAACCTTGCCTTCTTTAAACCTTTACCCCTTTCCGACGCTGTGGCTTAATCGTAGCTGTTTCCGATTGCGAAGGTTGCAGATTATTCCGGACAGCCTGAAGAGCCTTCGTTTCGGAGGCGTTCTTCTGTGTCGAAGGCTTTTGTGTTCGGCCTTTTATGCGGGCGAGCAGATAGTCGTTCACGTCTTTGTACCCGTGGTAAAAATGGCTTTGGTCGATGACCTCGCTGCGGGGGCAAAGACGATGCAGGTCGGAGGTCGTTTTGCGTCCGGTTTCGTCGTTGTCGAAAAAGGCATGGATCACAGGATGTTGCAAGAGATACGGAACGGCTTTGGAAAGGTTGACAACAGAGTTCAAGACAACCGTATCGCTGACTGGATGTATGTTATTTGCAAGCGACAGATACGAGAGAAAGTCTATGAACCCTTCGAAGACCATGACGCTTGCATGGGATGCCGGCATGGCCCTGTCCGATTCGCAGGCCATCGGATCATTGCCGGCATGGAATGATGCTGTTGCACCGGTTGCTGGGCAATCCGTGATTGCAGTGATTGCACTGACATCACTGGTTGCATTGGCTGCATTGATTGCATTGCATCCTTTGAGTGTGGTAATGTATTTGGGCGAGGAGCCGCCTTTGAACCGCTCGGAGCGAAGCTCCCACCCTCCGGCATCGTTGCGGAACCCAACAGCGAAAAAGGCACGGCCGTTTACTTCGTAGCGAACCTCCCGGCAGTAGCCTGCGGCAATCCTCTGTGCAATGCCGCGCGAGGCGAGATAACCGACCAATGCCGGATGGCGGAGCGGAGCGTCGGAGAGGATGCGGAGCGCGGGAACGGCGGCCGGACGTAAGACCGGCAAGGGACCTCCGGCAGTTGGACGCTCGCCAACACCCGGTGAAAGAGAAGCGGAACCGGCGTCCCTTTTTTCACCGTTTTGCAGCCGTCGGACGGCTTCACGGCTGTCGCACCGCTCCAATCGCATCACAAGGGTGAGCAATGTGCCGCCCTTACCCAGTCGTAGGCTCGGTACAAGACGCCTTGCCGCCTTTCGGCAGTAGGTTTCCTCATACCTGCCCCAAACCGTACTTGCATGTCTCCACGCATACGGCTCTCCATTGATAACATGACTTTATCCTGCATGGCTCTGTATTTTTGCATTACAACTTGTGCATACGACCAAAGTCTTTCGATGTTTTGCGAGCATCAGTTTTTCCCATTCCGTATCTCCTTTCAGATGATTCAGATTTCTTGCATGATGCATTACAACAGGACCGACTTTCCCACACAACTCACACACCTCGGATTTTAACCTTTCGACCAGCGTTGGTTGTGGTACTGTGATTATATATGGGATATTGTCCACATCTGCGAAAGACGATGGCAGTTTGCGTTTGAAACCTTCATTGTAGAATACTCTGTAACGTAGTTTACCTTTTGCATCGTGATACGGAACAATGATGTCATTTCCTTTTTTGTATTTGTCAATGACCTTACTGATTGAACTGTTTGTTTTTGCTGCAATGGTATGATACATACTGTATTCCATAATGTAGCCAAATTTAGAAGCTGCATACGAGACGTTATTGGCTATACTGTAATAGTTGTAGAATCCTCTGATTTCAGAGGTGTACGTCTCCCGGAAAGGCAACAACACGGGCCATCCCGTGACGGACACGGACTGGTGGATGCTCTCGATCGACGGTTCAAAGAACCCCGAAGCTGTCAAAGCCGCCCTCGACGCTGCGCCGCAGCTCTCGAAGCCGCCGCTGCGGCCGCCCCCGTTGTGGTCAATGTCGAGGGTGCGGATGTCACGATCAACGTCGAAGGCAATCACAAATACATCTGCGGGGAGCTGACCTCGCTGAAGATCGGGACCGTGGAGAAGTCGGCCCGGACTTCGGCGATCTTCTTCACATCGGGAGCCACGGCCACGGAACTCACCTGGTCGGATGACCTCGTGGACATCATCGGTTACAAGACCCCGGCGCCGAACAAGGCCTACGAGATCAATATCGAGGAACTCCGCGCAATCATCGAGTAGCCATGGACCGCAGACGAAGTTTGTTGAAGATCGCCGCGCTGCGCAGCGAGCGCGAGCAGCAGGTGGGGGTGAATTGCACGAAAGGGTATCTTGGATCGACGGATGCCGGGCTATTGTTCGACGGTCCGCGGAGTATGGAGTGCTTCTTTAATCTCCGCCAATCTGATGGCACTCAACGACCGGTACAATTCTCAACCTCGATGCTAGCTATCGCCGTCACGCCAATGGATGCGATAATGTTCCACTGCGGAGATAAGTCGCTACAAGTGAGTCGGGTGACAATAGGTGACGATATACATGCCGTCATATCCTATGATGGAGCAACTGCGATGTGTTATATCAATGGCATCGAGGTAGGTGCTATGCAACCAACAGCATACACGCCGAGCGCGTTATTCCGCATTGGAGATCCGTTACATATTACTAAAAGCCCGGTCCATTTCTGCCGTCATTTCAACTACGCCCTTTCCGCGGAAGAAGTAGTGGCCCTCTACAACGACGGTGATCCCGCTGGGTATGTGTTGCCTATCCCATATAAATATAAAGTGGCGAATTATATAAGCGATTTTTCTAAAAATACCGATGGATGGTCGACTGTGGCAAATTATCCGGGGACATCTCTAAATAGCGGGGATGGCATCCTATCGATTTACGGAGATTCGACGACCTTGGCAATTCAGAAACAAGACTTATCTTCCGGCGACAAGCCCAGTATTTTCCGCATTCGCATCGTTTTTGTTGAGCCGTTTCAAGGTAGTCGCATTCGGTTTTTTGCGCATAGCTTTAATGATTATGCTGATTTAACGCTATCGTCCGAAAAACTGAATGCTGAAGGTGTTGTACATATAAAGAATGCCTCAAATACCGTCCCCAATAGTTTCATGTACTCATACGACGTACCGATTGGCGATGTCGTAAAAATTTCGACTATAACCATCGAGTCTGTCGGCTGCGTCGCCGAGTACCTGCCGCAGAACCTTAAGAATATCAAGATCAAGGATATGGGGTTCACTCCTAAAACGTTCGAATTTGATATGGATAGCCCATATTATCAGCGTGTTTTAGAATCGGGCGAATTGGAATCAGGGAGAAAATATCGGGTCGATTATGTCGTGGAAGAATGGGATATTGCCCCCGCTGTTATGGGTTCTTGCGGTATAAGCTGCGGCGTGTTATCGACTGACGGCACTCAATATTGGCCTAATATTTCTGCTGCTAAATTAGGTGAAAATCAATATGTTGTTGTAGACACGAAAGAAACAGGCACTCCGTATATGTATGTTTACGGATCGGACCCTTCATACACACATACTTCAAGACGCTTGAAAGTAACGGTTCACTCTGTCAAGATGCTCGTCGATGCCATGTCCTGGCTCGATAGCGCCAGGCAGATCCCGCTGAACGACGAATACCTGCCGCCGCTACTTCAAAGTGACGGAGGGTATGATTTGACTGCTAACGGAACGCCGGAAATAATCATCAAATAACGAACTATGAACAACTACGCAAAACTGATCGACGGGCGTCTGAGGTACGCCCCTACAGCAATCCGGACCGACGAAGGGCTGGTCTGCAATCCGCGGCCGGACAAACTGATCTCGCTTGGATACAAAGAGGTGGTCTGCGACGAGCAGCCGGAACCGTCCGATCCTCCGAAGCATTACCGGGAGGTCTACACAGAGGAAGATGACGCATCCGGGTCGGCTGGGAGGAATACACGCCCGTGCCGGAGCCGCAGCCCGATCCCGAACAGTTGCGGGAAATGGCCTACCGGGCCGAAGCGGACCAATACCTGATGGCCTACGAGGGTTATCTGGCCGAAGGCAAGATACTCGAAGCCGACGAGCAGAAGGCACTCTATCTTGCCAAGAAGGCCGAGATCAGAGAGCGATTCCCGGATAAGTAACCTGTCGGTCAAACTCTCGAAATACCGCAAATTTATGAAAAGACTTATCAATAAACTCATCGGATGGCTCAACGCCATTGCCAAGGACAAATACCAGCACTTCGCAGTCGGGGCGGTCATCGCCTCCGCGGCGTTGATCGTGGCCGTGCCGTTGGGCGCCTGGTGGCAGTGGTTGCCCTTGTTGGTGTCGATGATCGCCGTCTTGACGGCCGCCATTTTAAAGGAGCGCAAGATCGACCCGAAAGCCGACATGCAGGACATTCTATGGACGCTCGCAGGAGGAGGTATGGTGTGGCTGGCAATCTTGGCTGCTATTATTTTTGGATAAATATACCCCAAGTTACTACAATTATAAATAGAGATAGGGGGTAATCCAAATTTAAGGGACGTTTAAGCATGTTTTAAACGTCCCTTAAATTTTGCTTTTTTTGTCGATATTTCAAGATCGGAGGTTGAAATCCGATTATTTTAAAGTGGAATTTTCGAAATGCCGATTATACTACGCACCGCAGAGTTCGAAGGAACAAACCAAAAAAGCCTTGTAAACGGATCGTTTACAAGGCTTTTTCGTTGTTCGCGGCGGATGCCGGATTCGTCCTCCGCGAAATTCCGGATGCCCGAGGCGAATGCGATCGGCCCCGGCAAACGGACAAAAAGGCGGTTGCGGGCATCAATTCCGGCAAATCGCACCCGGCGCCCTGTCCCCGCCTACTCCACCAGACGGACGAAGCAGGCGTCGCTGACATTGGGACCGTCGCCGGCGGTCCAGTCGCTTATCAGAAACGCATTCGACCCGAAATGGTTGAAATCGTATGTCGAAACGTTGATGTCCCACGAGGAGGTTCCGTTCGACTGCCGGTTGCACCAGTAGAGTCCCCCGAAATTGGTGTAGATGGTATGAAAAAGCGGACGATAACGTACATCGGAAGAGGTATAGAGTGCGCTGCGGGCGGCGTAACGCAATACGCCGTACTTTCCATTCTCCTGGGCGCAATGCTTCCGGCGGCCGTATCCGGACACGCCCACCGGGAAGAAGATATTGGCCCCGGCGCCGCCCGAATTGAGACTTCCCGCAGGATTGAAGACGAAACAGCCGCGCATGCCCTTGTTCGTGTTGCTCGCATTGTAATAGGCATAGCCGTTCACGTCCGACAGGTTCAGCGAAGTCTCGGTCGAAGCATCGTCGTAGAGCACGCCGAACGCAAACTGGCAGTTTTTCTGCAACGCCTCGAAATCCGCCAGTTCAGCGACATGGCACTGCCTGCCGCCGATGGTTTGCGGCATGTTGCTGAAGCCCTCCGAACTGCGCGACTTGCTCGTTATCCGGGTCTGTCCGGGGACCGCATTCCAGGTTCCCGTCAGCCCCGAACTCGTGGGAGCCAGCCGGAACGGAGTCGTGGCATGGTCGGCAAACCGGTCGAACTGGTTGTTGACGGCGTCAATGGGCTGGTCGACATTGCCGTAGCGGAAGAGCGAACCCTCCTCGCAGGGCGCGGCAGCCTCGTGATCCTGATATTTCAGGTTGAATGTGTGCCATTTGGCCGATCCGGCCACCCGGATGGGGGCATAGCCCTGACGCACGAAGATGCGGTGGTAGCACGACAGGTTGTGATAGCGGACCAGGATGATGCCGCACCGGCTTTGATCTTCGCCGATCGTACCGGCGGGCTGACAGGTAAAGCGGATTTCGGACCCGGTCGATCCCTCCACCGTGCCGCCCAACACGCCGTTGAGCTTGATCCACTCCTTGCCGACCTCGACCTCGGCCTTCCAGGGACCTTCGGTAAATTCCCACCCCGCCGCCGGTTTGCCCCTCCGGCACGCCGCCGTTCAGACGCTTCGGCCGCAAAACGGCGGTCAACACCCTTCACAGGGCACGACAGCGTGAAGGCGACAAAAAAAAAAATTTCAATGCTTTTGTCCTTAAGAATTAAGCAGATTGGTGCGAATGCCGCCGGCGCGCCGCACAAAAAATCAAAAAAAAAGTTGCAGACTAAAAAAAATGTAATACCTTTGCACTCGCAATAACCGGAATGGTGCGTTAGTTCAGCTGGTTAGAATACGTGCCTGTCACGCACGGGGTCAGGGGTTCGAGTCCCCTACGCACCGCAGAAACAAAAGGAACTTTCGGAAAAGTTCCCACGAAAATGAAAATCACCCCTGTCAGAAATCTCTCCGGCAGGGGTGAAATCCTATCTATACCCCATCTTGTCAGCCCCCCCCCTTCACTTTTCACTTTTCACTTTTCACTTTTCACCTTTCACCTTTCCATCCCTCCTCCGCTCCGACATCCGCCGACTCCGATCCATTTATTTTCCATAGGAAATTTGTTTTACCGGAAAATAATCAATACTTTCGCAACGTTATTTCAATGGAAAACGTAAACCCGTTATAAGATGAAACTGCTGAAACGACATTGGCCGACGCTGCTGGGAGCGGCGCTGGGGGCCTTGGGAGGCTATCTCTACTGGTATTTCGTGGGGTGCGCCGACGGCACGTGCCCGATCACCTCCTCGCCGTTCAACAGCACGCTGTGGGGCGCCGTCATGGGCGGACTGCTGTTGAACATGTTCGAACCGAAACCGCCCCGGAAAGAGTGAAAAAACGGGCGTCCGGTCGGTTCCGGACGCCCGTTTTTGCGGCTGACGGCCGCTATCGCCCCGTCACGCGCATGTAACGCGCCAACGAAGTCCGGTAAGCGGCGCATGCCGAGGTGAAGTCGTTGCGGCTCCGGGTGTAGAGCGTCTCGGCGTCCAGCAGGTCGGTGAGCGGAGCCGTTCCGGCCTGGTAGAAATTGCGGTTCTGCCGCAGGTTCTCGGCGGCCGACGTCACGGAACGCCGCGTCAGCAGAATCTGCGCATAGGATTCCTGCACCTCGCTCCACGTCCGCTCGATCTCCACGGCCAGCATCTCGCGGGCCTGCAACCGGTCGTTCTCGGCCTGCTGCTCCCGGATGCGGGCCTTCTTCAGGGCGTGCGCCCCGCCCCACCAGTCGGAGATGGGGACCGACACCTGGGCGAAAACCAGCCCGTCGTCCACATCCTTGTCCGTCACGTTGTAGTAGAGGTAGCCGGCCCCGACGCCCACCGTCGGCAGGCGTTTGCCGCGCTCCATGCGCTTCCGGTACTTCTGAGCCTCGACATTCTTCTCGGCGAGCCGGTACTCGGCCCGGTTGTCCAACGCCTCCTCGACCGGCACGTAAAACGCCGCGGGCGCCTCGGGCTGGCCGAACTCCGCCGCCGCCACGTCGAAAGCGCGCCAGTCGACACCGATATGCTGTGCCAGCAGCATCTTCGAGACTTTCAGTCCGTTTTCGACCTTCAGGCGGTTCGACGCGATCTCCTGCTGCCGCAGTTCCACGCGCAGCAGGTCGTTCGTCGTCACCAGCCCGGCCTTGACCGAGAGTTCCACCTGGCGGTGAATCTCCTCCAGCTGGCGTTCCACGGCTTCGATGGTCGAAAGATTGTCGCGCAGCGACACGACCTGCCAGTAATAGGCGTCGGTCTGCTCGCGCACCTCGGACTCGGTCTTCTGCAACTGCAACCGCCCGACCTCCTCGCCCAGCCGGGCGAGCTTGTTGCCGTTGACGATCTTCAGCCCCGCGAAGACGGGCTGCACGGCCGTGATGCCGCCCACAATCCCCCGCTTGACCATCGACAGCGGCAGGTTCATCGTCCCCAGCTGCGGGATGGTCATGCCGAAATCGGCCTGCACCAGTCCGTGCTGGGCCTGGAAAACGCCTCCCGTGGCCGAGACCTGCGGGAAGTAGCCGGTCAGCGCCTCGCGGCGCGTTTGCAGGGCCGCTTCAAGCTCGAACCGGCCGTCGCGGAGCGTGCGGTTGTGTTCGGCGGCGGCTGCGCGGCATTCGTCGAGCGTCAGGGTCTGCGCTCCGGCCGGAAGGGCCGTGCAGCAGAGAATCAGATATACGAGAGCCTTTTTCATCACTTGTAGATTTTGGAGTAAAGAACCGGAAGGATCGTGACCACGAGGATCAGCGAGCCGATGCCTCCGGCGAAAATCGTAACACCCACGGGCGCCCAGAACGTACTGCCTCCCAACATCATCGGCACGACGCCCACGGCCGTGGTGGCCGTCGTGAGGAAGATCGGGACCATGCGGCGCTTTCCGGCGTCGTAGGCCGCCAGCTTGCCCGACCAGTGGCAGACCTTGCGTTTGTCCTCGGCATGCTGGTACATCAGGATCACGTTCCGCACGATCATGCCCAGCAGGGTGATGAAACCCAGCACCGAGGTCAGCCCGATGGTGAAGTCGGCGATCCACAGTCCGACCATCGCGCCGAACAGACACAGCGACATCGAGGCCATGACGACCAGCGTGATGCCGAATTTGCGGAAGTTGACGAGGATGAAGAAAAAGATGATCACCAGCGAGATGCTCAACCCCGCGGCGATGGGCGGCAGGGTCTCGGCGTCGAACTCGTGCGCGCCGCCCAGCTCGGTCTCGACGCCCGGCGGGAGCGGAATCTCGTCTTTCAGCATCCGGCTGATGCGCGAGGTCATCCGCATCGCGTTGGCGCCGCGTTTCAGGTCGGCCGTCACGGTGATGCAGCGCATGCCGTTGCGGTGGACGATCTTCGACTGGCTCCACGCGGGTTCCACGTCGGCGATCTGCCGCAGAGGCACGCTCACCCCCGGCACGGGCGAGGAGACATAGGTGTCCCCGATGTCCGACAGCGAGCGTTCGCCCAGCCGGGCGTCGCGCTTGAGCACCACCGGGAGCCTGTAATCGCCCTCCCAGACCGAACCCACGGCCACGTCGCCCGATGCCAGGGCCATATTGGCGGCCACGACCGTGCGCGTGATGCCCAGCTGCGACGCCGTGACGGGATCGAGCCGCACCTCGGCGATCGTCCGCGGGTCCTCGTAATCGGTATGCACCCATTGCAGTTCGGGCATCTGCCGCATGCGGGCCATCAGCCGGTCGGCCGCGGCGCGCAGCGAGTCGATGTCGCTGCCGTAGAAGCGGAATTCGAGCGACGGCACGTTCTGGTAGTCGAGCTGCTTGAACTTGACGTAGGCTTCGGGGAAACGGTCGGCCCACGCGTCGGCGTACTCGTCGAGAATGGACTCCGTATCATCCACCGACGTGGTGTTGACGATGAACTGTGCGTAGTTCTTGCCCGCGATCTGCGGGGCGTAGCTCATCTGGAAACGCGGCGACGAGCACCCCACGAACGAGGTGACCGACTTCACCCGGTCGTCGGCCCGCAGCGCCCGGTAAACCGAATCGGCGACGGCCCCGGTGCGTTCCAGCGGCGTGTCGGGGCGCAGGTAGATCTCCACGGCGAACTGGTCCCGGTCGGCGAAGGGGACCATGCGGAACTTGAGCTGCGTGGCGATCAGCAGCGACACGACCACCGAGGCGGCGCCGAGCGAGATCGTCAGCCACCCGTGGCGGAAGGTCCACGCCAGCACGCGGCGGTAGACGTCGTGCACCCGGTCGGTGAACGACCTGCGGCCGTCCCTGCGCACGTGAACGGCCGGAATGATCAGTATCTCGAGGAACGGAATGACCATCACGGCCAGCAGCAGCGACACCATCAGGTTAATGGTGATCGTCCACGGGAACCAGGTCAGGAAGTCGCCCATCATGCCCGTCATCGTGAAGAGGATCGGATAGAAGATCATGCAGATACAGATCGTGGCCAGCAGCAGCGAGGGGAAGAACTCCCGGGCGCTCTCCACGGCGGCGAACCACCGCGAATGGCCGCGCCCGAGGTAATCGAGGTAGCCGTCGATCACCACGATCGAGTTGTCGACGATCATGCCCAGCACGACGACCAGCGCGGCGAGCGTCACGGTGTTCAGCGGAATGCCGCAGAGGTACATCATGCCCACCGAGATGAAGGTCGACATCGGGATCGTCAGCGCGGCGACGATGGCCGACCGCAGCGGGAAGAGGAGCATCATCACGACGATGATGATGGCCATGGCCACGAACAGGTCGCGCAGGAACGAGTGCACCGAGTCGCCGACGACCTTGGCCTGGTCGGCGATGCGCTGCACGCTGACATCGGCGGGAAGCTCCTCTTCGATGAAGGCGTGCAGCACCTCGTCGACCTCGCGGCCGTACTCCACGATGTTGTTCCCAGCCTGCATCTCCAGCGACAGCAGCACGCAGCGGTGGCCGTTGTTGCGGATATAGCTGTCCGGATCGTCGTACTCGCGCACGACGCGCGCCACGTCCTTCACCCGCAGGACGTGCCCTTCGGGATCGCTCCAGACGATCTGCTCGGCGACCTCCCGCTCCCCGGCCAGCGACGGCGCGATGTGGATCGGGGTCTCGGTCTCGGCATTGCTCACCGAGCCGCCCAGCGGGGTCAGCCCCTGCGCGGCCAGCGCCGCGGAGAGCGTCTTCTCGCCGATGCCGTAGGCCGCGAGCCGCTCGGGATCGGCGTAAACCGAGATCTGCTCCTGCTGCACGCCGTAGGGGCGCAGGTTGGAGACCGACTCGATGCGGCGCAGACGGTCGCTCAAATCGTCCATATACCCTTTCAGTTCACGGTAGGAGCGCGTGTCCGATTCGAGGGTGATCAGCAGCGCCGAGGTGTCGCCGAAATCGTCGTTGGTCACCACGGCCGCGACACCCGCAGGCAGCTGCATCTTGAACGCCGCCAGCCCGTGCTTGACTTTCGACCATACCTCGTCCTTGTCGTTCACATCGTCGTTCAGCTCGACCATCACGTAGCACATGCCGTTCTGCGACGTGGAGGTGGTCTTCGCACGCTTCACCTCCTTATAGGTCATCAGGAACTGTTCGAGCGGCTTCGCCAGCTGCTCTTCGACCTCCTCGGCCGTCGCCCCGGGATAGACGCCCACGACAACGCCCTGCCGGATCGTGTACTCGGGGAACTCCTGCTTGGGAATGCGTGCAAGGGCGTAGATTCCGAACACGAACAGGCAGCCCACGATCAGGAAGGTGATGCGGAAATTCCGCATCGACCAGGCTATTACGCTATTCGAACTTCTCATCGCCATACGACTTTACTGCCCTCGCCGATCTTCTGCATGCCGTCCACGACGATGCGGTCGCCCGCCGCGACGCCCCCGGTCAGCACGATGCCGTTGTTCACCAGCCGCCCCGTCGTGACGGCCGTACGCACGGCCGAATCGCCGCGCACGGTCCACACGAAACGGCTCCCGTCGCCCGCCTGCTGCACGGCGCGCAGCGGAACGGCGATCTCCTCGGCCGACTCTGCGGGCGAAACCGTCACGCGGCACACCATGCCCGGCAGCAACTCGCCAGCGGCGTTGTCCAGCGTGGCGCGCACGTCGTAGGTGTGGGCCGCTGGATTGGCCACGGCGCCCTTTTCGATCTTCCCGGCGGGGAACACCCGGTCGCCGAGCGCGGCGACGCCCACCCCGATCCGGCTGTCGGCGCCGAGCCGGGCGATCTCCTGCTCGGGGACCGAGAAGCGCACCTTGACGCGTCCGACTTCGAGCAGCGTCAGCACGGGAACGCCCGGCAGGGCCGTCTCCCCGGCCGAAATCCGCCGCTGGCCGACCACCCCGGAAAAGGGCGCGTAAAGCGAGCAGTCCTCCAGATTCTTCTTCGCGATCCCGAAGGCCGCCTCGGCCTGCCGCAGCCGGGTCTGCGCTTCGACCCACTTGATCTCGGGCAGGCTCTCGGCGTCGTAGAGCTGTTTCAGACGCGCGCAGGCGTCCTTCGCCTGATTCAGCGCGGCTTCGGCGGCCTCGAAAGTCCGGCGCGCCGAGGTGGGATCGAGCTCGGCGAGCAGGTGACCCTTGCCGACGCGCCGGCCCTCGTCCGCAAAGGTGCGGGCGACGGTCCCGGCGACGGGGAAACTCAAGGCGGCCGAAGACTCCTCCTCGATCGCACCTACATAAACGGCCGCCCCGACGTCGGCCGAGGGCGCGGCCACGATGGTTTCGACACGCAGCGGATCGACCGTGCGGTTCTTTTTCGGAGATGAACAGCCGGCGGCCAGCAGCAGCGCGGCACAGAAAACAGTTCGTTTCATCGGTTCTTCAATTTTTCGATGCAAAGTTCCCCTTTTAGCCTCCTCCGGAAAAGGCCGCCGTGTCGGTTAAATTAGCCGATTGGTTCGATTTCCAACCTTTCGACAAATCGTATTCGGCAAATTCGTTATATTTGCCCGAAATACGACCGATAAAATGAACGAAAAGGAGATTCAGAGCTTCTCGCTCGAAACATTGCTCACCGTCAACGAACCGCGCCCGGAAGACCTCTATTTCGATGGCTGTCTGATCGCTTCGCGCGTCAAGATCATGGACACGGTCAACATCGACCTGTTCCGCTACCCGACGCGTCTCGATGCCTTCGCGATCCTTTTTTGTTCCGAAGGTTCGATTTCGTTCACCTCGGGACTGCGCCGCCACACGCTCGACGCGAAGATGCTGTTCGTCCTCCTGCCCGGCTCGATTCTGCAAGTGGAATCCATCCGGCCGGAGTCCTCGGTCTACACGGTGATCTGCGAAGAGGAGTTCATCCGGCGCATCAATATCGACATCAAACTGCTTTCGAGGCTCTTTTTAAGCGTCGAGAAACAGCCCTGCCTGCGGCTCTGCGAAGCCGAATGGGCCGGCATCACCGGCTCGTTCGCCGAAATCCGCTCCGAGAGTCTGCCCCGCCCGGGCGACGTCTATTCGCCGGAGGTCCTGCGCTCGATGATCCGCACGCTGGCCTACAAGGTCTGCCGCATCATCGGGCGGCACATCGAGTCGCAGCCCGCCCCGGAGACCTCGGCCCGCAGCCGCAACGACGAGTATTTCAACCAGTTTATGAGCGAACTGACCAAACATTACATGCAGGAGCGTTCGGTGGGCTTCTACGCCGGGCAGCTGCACCTGACGCCCAAATACCTCACGACGATCATCCGCAAGACCTCGGGCCGCACCGCCGCCGAATGGATCGACGACTACGTGGTGCTCGAAGCCAAAAACCTGCTGAAATATTCGACGATGAGCATTCAGGAAATCGCCTACTGCCTCAATTTCCCCAACCAGTCGTTTTTCGGCAAGTATTTCCGCAGCCACACGGGCATGACCCCGTCGGCATACCGGATGAGCAAATAGCCGGAGGTTTTGCAGCGGTCCGACTTTTTCGTATCTTTGGTGTCGTAACGACACTTTCCGAAGGTCGGCAGGTTCCACCGAGTCGCACGGCAGTCCGGTATTGCAGCGATCCGACTTTTTCGTAACTTTGTAAATAAAGTGCATTCCGATATGGCAAAATACGATTTCGATCAACTGATCCCGCGCCGGGGAACCAACTCGGTGAAGTGGGACGAGGAACCTGCGGCCGACATCCTCCCGATGTGGGTCGCCGACATGGATTTCCGCACGGCCCCGTGCGTCGTCGAGGCGCTCCGCCGCCGGGTGGAGCACGGCGTCTACGGCTACGCCACGGTCCCGGAGAGCTACTACGGGGCGGTCACCTCCTGGTTTGCCCGGCGGCACGGCTGGGCGCCGGGAGCGGACTGGATACTTCCCGTGACGGGCGTGATCCCGGCGCTCTCGGCCATTCTCCGGGCGCTGACCCGCCCCGGAGACCGGGTGCTGGTGCTGACGCCCGTCTACAACCACTTCTTCATCGCCATCGACAACAGCGGGTGCTCCGCCGCGGAGTGCGAACTGACTTACGGCGACAACCGCTATACGGTCGATTTCGACGCGCTGGAACGCCGGGCCGCCGACCCTGCCGTGAAACTGATACTGCTCTGCAACCCGCACAACCCCGCGGGGCGGGTCTGGACGCCCGAAGAGCTGCGCCGCATCGGCGACATCTGCCTGCGCCGCGACATACTGGTCGTGGCCGACGAAATCCACTGCGAGCTGGTGATGCCGGGATTCCGCTACACCCCCTTCGCCTCGCTTTCGGAGGAGTTCGCGCGCCGCTCGGTCACCTGCGCCTCGCCCAGCAAGGCGTTCAACCTCGCGGGAGTGCAGGTGGCCAACATCTTCGCCGCCGACGCCGGCCTCCGGGAACGGATCGCCCGGTCGCTCGAAATCAACGAGACGGGCATGATCAGCCCCTTCGCCATCGAGGCTCTGACGGCGGCCTACACGGACGGCGCCGAGTGGCTCGACGCGCTCAACGGCTACCTGTGGGAAAACTACCTTTTCCTGCGGGACTACTTCGCGCGGCATCTTCCGCTGTTCCCGGTGCTTCCGCTGGAAGGGACCTACCTCGTCTGGGCCGACTGCCGGGCCGCGGGGCTGTCGTCCGACGCGCTCACCCGACGGCTGCTGGACGAAGGCCGCCTGCACGTCAACTCCGGGTCCATGTACGGCGCCGCGGGCGAAGGCTTCATCCGCCTGAACATCGCCTGCCCGCGCAAACTGCTGGCCGAGGGTCTCGACCGCCTGAAAAGGGTTCTGACAACCTGAAAAACGGTTGGCTTTCCGAAAAATATTGCTACCTTTGCACAAGTTAATCACACCTGTAACCCAAATGAAGAAAATCGCACTTCTGCTGCTGTTAGCAGCCTCTTTTTCAATGCCGGCATTCGCCGCCGACGGCGCCGAACCGATCAAACTGATCTCCTACAACCTGCGTAACAGTCACGGCAAGGACGGCGACAACGTCTGGATGAAACGTCGTCACGCCACTCCGGAGATGATCCGCCGGGAGGCTCCCGACGTGTTCGGCGTGCAGGAAGGACTTATCGACCAGCTGCACTACATCGACGCCGAGTGCCCGCAGTACGCCCGCGTGGGCGTGGGCCGCGACGACGGCGCCGAGAAGGGCGAGTTCATGGCCGTCTACTACCTGCGCGATCGTTTCGAGCTGCTCGACAGCGGCACGTTCTGGCTCAGCGAAACACCCGACAAGGTGTCGCGCGGCTGGGACGGGGCCTGCAACCGCACGGTGACGTGGGTCGAACTCAAGGACCGGAAGTCGGGCAAGGAGTTCTTCTATTTCAACACCCACCTCGACCACAAGGGCAAGGCGGCGCGCGAAGAGGGCGTGAAGCTGCTCATCGAAAAGATCCACGAGATCGCCGGCAAGAAAGCCCCGGCCATCGTCGGCGGCGACTTCAACACCCCGGTCGACAGCCCGATCTTCAAACCCCTGACCAAATATATGGTCTCGGCCCGCGCCAAGGCCGCTACGACCGACCACAAGGGGACTTTCAACGGATTCGGCTCGGCTCCCGACACCATCGTCATCGACCACCTCTACTACCGCGGCAAGCTCAAATGCCGGCTATTCGCCACGCTCGACGGCAACTACGGAGCGCCCTACATTTCGGACCACTACCCCATCGCGATGGTCTTCACACTTTAAGAACACGAAAAATCCCGGAGCGCAAACTCCGGGATTTTTCGTATCGCCGCACGCCGGCCGCCCCGGCTACCCTTTCCGGCTGCGCAGGACCACGATCGACACCGCCGCCACGATCAGCAGGATGCCCGCGGCGCCCTTCGCCGTGAAAGGCTCGGCAAAAACCCAGACGCCGATCACCACGGCGGTCAGCGGCTCCATGGCCCCGAAAATCGAGGTCAGCGTCGGCCCGATGCTCTTGATGGCCTGCACCAGCGCCATGTTCGAGACGGCCGTCGCCGGAATGGCCACACCGAGGATATAGAGCCACGTATGCGGGTCGGTCTCAAGACGCACGCCGCCCGTCAGCAGGCCCCCGGCGATGAAGAACAGCGCACCGAAGGCCATCACGCAGCAGGTCAGCACCGTGGAGTCGATCTCCACCGCGCGGCTCCGGCGCACGCCCACGATGTAACCGCCGTAGGCGACGACCGAGACGGTCGCCGAAACGATCCCCAGCGTCGTGTCGCCGTGCGAGAAATCGACGTTGCCCAGCGACAGCAGCACCGCGCCGACGATCGACATGCCGATCGCCGCGAAGGTCCACGCCGAACCGCGTTCACGGAAGAAACACATCATCACGACGGCCACGACCAGCGGATACATGAAGTGAATCGTCGAGGCCACCCCGCTGGCGATGTTCTGATAGGCGATCACCAGGCTCAGCGACGTCGCGGCGCGGAACAGGCTCAGCAGGAACACCGTGCCCAGTTCGCGCCTCCCGAGGCGGAAATCGCACCCCGCCAGCAGGCCGTAGGCTCCCAGACACAACGACGCCACACCCCAGCGGTAGGTCAGGACCTCGAACGACGAATAACCCACGCCCAGCAACAGCAGGGTGAACAGCGGGGCCAGTCCGAATGTCGACGAGGAGAGAGCCGCCCAGAGAATGCCTTTGACACGCAACATAAAAAACTCGTTTGGAGCCGCAAAAATAAGAAATATATCGCCATTCCGCACAGCCCCGGAGTGAAAAGCGCCGCCGCAGAGCGGTTTTCCCCGTTTCCCGGCCGGGGTTCCGGAATCCGCCGCCGGGACCGTCCCGAACTCCCCGCCGCCCGGCCCGGCAATCAGCGCCGAATCGCTTGCCCGTGCGGAATTTAATGCTACCTTTGCCGTATAAACCCCGATCGCATGAAATGGTACTCGAAATACCTCCCCGTCTATGAAAAGCCCTTCGCCGAAGTCCCCGCGGAGACCGTCGCCGAAGTGCGCGCGAAACTCGCCGAACGACAGTCGGACCGGCCGCTGGCGACCGTGTCGGTCATCGCCTGCAACGAGGAAAAACGGCTGACGGCCTGTCTCTGGTCGCTCGCCGAACAGCGATGCCGCTACCCGATGGAGATCATCGCCACGGACAACCTGTCGAAGGACCGCACGGCGGAGATTTTCGAAACCCTCGGTCTGCCGTGGCAGCGCGAAACGACGCCCGGATGCGGCCATGCACGCCTCTGCGGACTGAACCGCGCCCGGGGAAAATACCACATCAACATCGACGCCGACACCATATACCCGCCGCGCTACGTCGAAACGATGGTCGACGCGCTGGAACGCCGGGGCGTCGTGGCGGCCAGTTCGCTGTGGAGCTACATTCCCGACGCAGCCCACTCCGCCGCCGGACTTTGGCTCTACGAACTGGCCCGCGACACGCACCTGTGGCTCCAGTCGTTCCAACGCCCCGAATTGAGCGTCCGCGGACTGGTTTTCGCCTACGACACCGAGCTGGCCCGCAAGGTGGGCATCCGCACCGACATCATCCGCGGCGAGGACGGATCGCTGGCCCTCGGACTCAAGCCGTACGGCCGCATCGCCTTCGTCCGCAGCCGCCGGGCGCGCGCCGTGACGGGCTACGGCACCGTCTCGAAGGACGGCACGCTGCTGGACAGTTTCCGCGTGCGGGCCGTCAAGGCGCTGAAAGGCCTCGGCGGAATGTTTTTCAAAAAATCGGAATACAAGGACGAGGAGGACAACCTGTTGAAATAGCGCTTTGGCCCGGCCCCAACAAAAGGCCCGGACCGAAGTGCGGAACCGGACAGAAAGCACCGGACCGGACAGAAAAGCATCGGGCCGGAAACGGCCGGCCCCGCCCCTCTACCCGACCCCTTACAGCGATCAGAACCGCTTGGTGTAGGCGTGGCAATAGGGCTGCGCGCCTTTGCGGTCGTAATAGTCCTGGTGATACTCTTCCGCCGGCCAGAAGGTCGTGGCCGCCGTGACGCGCGTGGCGACGTCGTACCCTTTCGCACGCAGCTCGGCGATCAGTTTTTCAGCCGTCGCGCGCTGGGCCGGTGTCGTATAGAAGACCTCCGAACGGTACTGGTCGCCGATGTCGGGTCCCTGCCGCCCGACCTGCGTAGGGTCGTGAATCTCGAAAAAAAGCCGCGCCAGTTTTTCGTAGGAGACTTTCGCCGGATCGAACGTCACCCGCACCGCCTCGGCATGTCCCGTGCGGTGGCTGCACACCTCCTCGTAAGAGGGATTCTCCGTATGTCCGCCGATGTATCCCGACACGACATCGAGCACCCCCGGCTCCTTCGAAAGCAGATGCTCCACGCCCCAGAAACAGCCTCCGGCGAAGATCGCCGTCTCGGTCCGCTCCTTTTTCGCCGCGGGCACGAACTCCAGCGACACGGAGTTGACACAGTGGCGCGTGTTCCGGGGCGTAAAACCCTCGCCCGTGAAAACATGGCCCAGATGGCCGCCGCACCGGGCGCAGGTGATCTCCGTGCGCCGCCCGTCGGCATCGACGGTCCGTTTCACGGCTCCGGGAATCTCGTCGTCGAAACTCGGCCAGCCGCACCCCGCGTCGAACTTGTCCGACGAACGGTACAACGGCGCGCCGCACTGCCGGCAGACGTAGGTTCCGTCCTCCTTGTGTTTGTAGTAGCGGCCCGTGAAGGGGGCCTCGGTCCCCTTGTCCACGATCACCCGCTTCTCCTCCGGTGTCAACGGTTTCATATTTTGTCCATTTACGGTCCCGCACAGGGCGAGGCAAATTATCAGAATAACGGTTTTCATAAATATCTCCAATCAAAAACTGCGCCGCCCGGGCAAAAAGCAGGATTCCGGAAAAGATTCCAAACGCCGATTCGGGTCCGGACCGTTTCGCCTCGCCCGCACCCCTGAAAGCCGGGTTATGACAAGGGCGGACGCCCCGTTCCGAAGCGTATCGGCCAGCCCCTGCCTATAAACCGCACATCTTGCGCCCGCGCAGGAACACCTGCCGGATCAGCGGCGTCTGGTAGGCATAGGAGAAAAATTCGATCGACGGCATCGGTTTGGTTATGAAAAAGTTGGCAACCTTACCTAAAGTGACGCTTCCGTAGTCGCGGCTCAACCCCATGGCATAGGCGCCGTTGAGCGTCGCGGCGTTGATCGCCTCGGCGGGGGTCATCTTCATGCGGATCGAGGCCAGCGAACAGACCATGCGCATGTTGCCCGAGGGCGACGACCCGGGGTTGTAGTCCGAAGCCAGCGCCACGCCCAGCCCGGCGTCGATCATCGCGCGCGCCGGAGGATAGCTCATCCCGAGGAAGAACGCCGCGCCCGGCAGCAGCGTCGGCATGGTCGCCGCGCCGCGCAGCGCCTCGATCTCCTCCCGTCCCATGCGTTCGAGGTGGTCCACCGACAGGGCGTCGCAGGCCACGCCCACCTGCACGCCGCCCGAGACGGCCAGTTCGTTGGCATGGATTTTCGCCCGCAGCCCCAGTTTGCGCGCAGCCTTGAGGATACGGGCCGTCTCTTCGACCGTGAAAAAACCTTCGTCGCAGAAGACGTCGACGAAATCGGCCAGCCCTTCGGCCGCCACGGCGGGCAGCATTTCGTTGCACACCAGATCGACATACTCCCCCTGCCGTCCCCGGTAGGCACGCGCCACGGCATGCGCCCCGAGGAACGTGGCCCGCACCTCCAGCGGCACGCTTTCGCGGATGCGGCGGATGACGCGCAGCATCTTCAGCTCGTCCCCGGTCGAAAGGCCGTAGCCGCTCTTGATCTCCACGCACCCCGTACCCATCGCCGCGATCTCGCGCACGCGCTCCATCGCCTGCGCATAGAGTTCGTCCTCCGGAGTCTCGTGCAGCCGGTCGGCGGAGTTGAGAATGCCCCCGCCCCGCCGGGCGATCTCCTCGTACGACAAACCGTTAATCTTGTCCAGAAACTCCCGCTCGCGGCTCCCGGCGTAGACCAGGTGGGTGTGCGAGTCGCAGAACGACGGAAAGAGCATGCCCCCTGCCGCGTCGACGACCTCGTCGGCGGCGATGTCGCCCAGAGAGTCCATGCGTCCGAACGCCGCGAAACGGCCGTCTTCGGCCAGCAGCCACGCGTCGTCGAGCGTGCCCAGCTTGTTCATGTCGGCGCCGCAGCAGCGCAGACGGCCCGTCGATTCGATGCCGACGATGCGGGCGATGTTCTTCACCAGCAGTCTCATAGGCCGCGGAGGAATCGGACGGAGGCTTCGATATGGGGATACATCACCTCGTCGTTGTCGATGAAGGGAACCTCTTTGCGATAGTCGGCCAGCATTCGCTCCAACTCGGGCGACGTGTGCGCCGGGCGACGGAACTCGATGGCCTGCGCGGCGTTGAACAGCTCGATGGCCAGCACCCGTTCGGTGTTGCAGACCACGCGCCAGAGCTTCGTGGCAGCGTTGGAACCCATGCTCACATGGTCCTCCTGCCCCTGCGACGAGGGGATCGAATCGACCGACGCGGGCATGCACAGCCCCTTGGACTGGCTCACGATCGACGCCGCGGTATACTGCGGAATCATAAAGCCGCTGTTCAGCCCGGGGTTCGCCACGAGGAATTTGGGCAGTTCGCGCGCCCCGGAGATCAGTTTGTAGGTGCGACGCTCGGAGATGTTACCCAGCTCGGCCAGGGCGATCGCCAGGAAATCCATCGCCAGAGCGATCGGCTGGCCGTGGAAATTGCCCGCCGAGACGACCATGTCCTCCTCGGGGAAGACCGTCGGATTGTCCGTCGTGGAGTTGATTTCCGTAGTCAGCACGCTCTCCACATAGTCGATCGTGTCCTTCGAGGCTCCGTGAACCTGCGGCATGCAGCGGAACGAATAGGGGTCCTGCACGTGGTGCTTGGGGCGGGCGATCAGTTCGCTGCCTTCGAGCAGCCCGCGGACATTCCGGGCCGTGGCGAGCTGCCCCCGGTGGGCGCGGATCAGGTGCACCTCGTCGCAGAAAGGCTCGATACGACCGTCGAAGGCGTCTAACGACAACGCCCCGATGCGGTCGGCCCACTCGCTCAGCCGCCGGGCGTGGATCAGCGACCAGACGCCGTAGGCGCTCATAAACTGCGTGCCGTTCAGCAGCGCAAGGCCCTCTTTCGACTGCAACCGGATCGGCTCCAGCCCCAGTTCGGCAAGCACTTCGGCCGAGGGACGCACCTCGCCCTTATACTCCACCTCGCCCAGCCCCAGCAGCGGCAGGCTCATATGTGCCAGCGGCGCGAGGTCGCCCGAAGCGCCCAGCGAACCCTGCTGATAGACGACGGGCAGGATGCCGCGGTTGAAAAACTCCACGAGACGCTCCACCGTCGCCAGCTGCACGCCCGAATGGCCGTAGGCGAGCGACTGTATCTTGAGCAGCAGAATCAGCCGCACGATCTCCGAGGGCACGCGCTCCCCGGTTCCGCAGGCGTGCGACATCACGAGGTTCTGTTGCAGGCGCGACAGCTCGTCGCGGCCCACCGAAATGTCGCACAGCGACCCGAAACCGGTCGTGATGCCGTAGATCGGCCGCTCGGGGTTCTCCATCTTGCGGTCGAGGTACTCGCGGCAGCGGACGATGCGCGCCCGGGCGTCGTCGCTCAACGCGAGCGGCAGCCGCCGTTCGAGGATTTCGCGGACGCGCCCGACCGAAAGGTGCTCCGCGGTGATATGGTGATGTTCCATGGATGACAATTCAAAATTCAAAATTCAAAATTCATAATTCGAAATTCATAATTTATCCGAAGCGCCGCCCTGTTCGTTCAGCGCCTCGCGGACAAGTTCCTCGTCGGCAAAAACAGGCAGGGTCACACGCAGTCCGGGCGTGCGGTCCATTTCGCGGCGGATGGCTTCGACGGCCCCTTCGTTACGCGCCCAGCTGCGGCGCGCGATGCCGTTGTTGACGTCCCACAGCAGCATTTCGCGGATGCGGCGGCCGGCATCCTCCGAACCGTCGATCACCATGCCGAAGCCGCCGTTGATCACCTCGCCCCAGCCCACGCCGCCTCCGTTGTGGATCGAAACCCACGTCGCGCCGCGGAACGCATCGCCGATGACGTTCTGCACGGCCATGTCGGCCGTCAGGCACGAACCGTCGTAGATGTTCGAGGTCTCGCGGTAGGGCGAATCGGTTCCCGAAACATCGTGATGGTCGCGCCCCAGCACCACGGGGGCCGTGATGCGGCCCTCGGCGATGGCCCGGTTGAACGCCTCGGCGATCTTCACGCGCCCTTCGCAGTCGGCATAGAGAATGCGCGCCTGCGACCCGACGACCAGCCGGTTGCGCCCGGCCTCGCGAATCCAGTGGATATTGTCGTCCAGCTGCCCCCGGATGTCGTCGGGAGCCGTCTTCCGGATCTCCTCCAGCACTTCGGCGGCCAGAGAGTCGGTCGTTTCGAGGTCTTCGGGCTTCCCCGAGGTGCAGACCCAGCGGAACGGCCCGAAGCCGTAGTCGAAGAACATGGGTCCCATGATGTCCTGCACGTAGGAGGGGTAGCGGAAGCGTCCGCCCTCGCCCGTCACCGCGGCCCCGGCGCGCGAGGCTTCCAGCAGGAAGGCATTGCCGTAGTCGAAGAAATACATTCCCCTGTCGGTCAATTTGTTGATGGCATCGACCTGCCGCCGCAGCGACTCCTGCACACACTCTCTAAAGCGGCCCGGCTCCTCGGCCATCATCTTGTTCGACGCCTCGTAGCTCAACCCCACGGGATAGTAACCGCCCGCCCAGGGGTTGTGCAGCGAGGTCTGGTCCGAACCCAGGTCGACCGGAATCTCCTCCGCGGCCAGCCGCTCCCAGAGGTCCACGACGTTGCCCACATAGGCCATCGACACGACCTCTTTCGCCTTGACAGCCTGACGGATACGCGAGATCAGCTCATCCAGCGCGTCATGCAGCTCATCGACCCATCCCTGCTCGTGGCGTTTCTGCGCCGCCTTGGGGTTGATCTCGGCGACGACCGACACCACGCCCGAAATATTGCCCGCCTTGGGCTGCGCTCCCGACATGCCGCCGAGACCCGACGAAACGAACAGCATCCCGCGCGTATCGGTGCGGCCGGCCGTGAAGCGTTTGCGCGCGGCGTTCATCACCGTGATCGTCGTGCCGTGGACGATGCCCTGCGGCCCGATATACATGTACGACCCGGCGGTCATCTGCCCGTACTGCGACACCCCGAGGGCGTTGAGCCGCTCCCAGTCGTCGGGCTTCGAGTAGTTGGGAATCACCATGCCGTTCGTAACCACCACGCGCGGGGCGTCGGGATGCGACGGGAACAGTCCCAGCGGATGCCCGGAATACAGGACCAAGGTTTGATTTTCAGTCATTTCCGAAAGATACTGCATCGCAAGGCGGTACTGCGCCCAGTTCTGGAACACGGCGCCGTTGCCGCCGTAGGTGATCAGCTCGTGGGGATGCTGGGCGACCCGCGGGTCGAGGTTGTTCTGAATCATCAGCATGACGGCCGCCGCCTGCCGGCAGCGGGCGGGATATTCGCCGATCGGACGCGCGTGCATCTCGTAGTCGGGACGCAGGCGGTACATATAGATACGGCCGTAGCGGCGCAGCTCCTCGGCGAACTCCTTCGCCAGCACGGCGTGGTGCCTGACCGGAAAATAGCGCAGGGCGTTTTTCAGAGCCAGCGTTTTCTCCTCGTCCGAAAGGATGTCCTTGCGTTTGGGCGCATGGTTGATCCGTTTGTCATAGGGTTTCGCGGCGGGCAGTCGGTCGGGAATGCCCGCGCGAATGTCGTTCTGAAACTCTTCGCGTGTCATATTATCCGATTTTAGATTCGACGATCTGCAAAACCTCCGCTTCGAGACGCACGGCTTCGGCAGCCAGCGCATCGGCCTCGGCGATCAACGCATCGGCCACGGCACGGTCTTTCAGCCCCGCGGCGTTGATCTTCACATTGAGGCACGCCCCCAGCACCGCGCTGCGGGCCGCCAGCGCACCCACACCGGCGTCGGAGACCGAATTGGGGTTGCCCTCCGAGGCCATGGCGCGCACGATTTCAAAAACCCGCGAGGCGGCCTTCATCGTCCGCAGGGGAACCTCCGTGGCATAGAGCGTCGCCTCCTGCAAAGCCACGGCGCGCGCCGTCCTCTCCTCGTCGGTCGACTTGGGCATGGCGAAAACCGCCATGATGCGGTTGAACGCCGCCGTGTCCTCGTCCACGAGGTGCAGAAGCTCCGCAAGAACGGCCTGCCCCCGTTCGGCCCAGTCGGAAAACTCCTCCCAGCGGTCGTCCCACCCCGCCTTGTGCGACGAGAGGTTGGCGACCATCGTCCCGAGGGCCGCGCCCAGCGCACCCATGTAGGCCGCGATCGAGCCGCCGCCCGGAGCGGGAGATTCGCTCGCCGTCTCTTCGGCGAACGCCTTGCAGGTCATGTCGATAAGCCGCTTCTTCGGAACCTCCGCTTCAAGCAGGTACTCGATCACCTTCTCGGCAGGATCGAACGGCTTCAGGTCGTCCAATCCCATCGACTTGACGGCAATGCGGACGATCTCCTCCTCGGCGACGCCCGTCGAGCGACGCTGCTTGCGGAGGAAGTATTTGCCGGCTTCGACCAAAGCCCGTTTCGGAACCAGCCCCACGATTTCGGTCCCCGTGACGCGCACGCCGCGGGCGTCGGCCTTGCGGCACACCTCGTCGAAAGCCGCGTGGAGCGGCGTCCGGGAGATGTCGGTGATGTTCATCGAGACCTGCGCGATGCCGTACTCCTCGATGAACCAGCCGATGGCCTTCGTGGCCGGAAGCGTTCCGGGCTGCATCACGGGATTTCCCGCGGCATCCTTCACCACCCTGCCCGTGATGGGGTTGCCCTCGCGGACGGGACGCCCCTTTTCGCGCACGTCGAAGGCGATGGCGTTGGCGCGGCGCGTGGAGGTGGTGTTCAGGTTGAAATTCACGGCGATCAGGAAGTCGCGCGCCCCGACGGTCGTGGCTCCCGTGCGGGCAACCCCCTCGTCGAAGGGACGCGCCCCGAAATCGGGCGCGGATGCCGTGTGCGCCAGTTTCTCGGGCAGGGCCTCGTACTCCCCGGCGCGGCACACGGCGAGGTTTTTCCGTTCGGGCGCAAAAGCCGCGGCCTCGTAGCAATAGGTCGGAATGCGCAGTTCGTCGGCGATACGCCGGGCCAGCGCGCGCGCCAGTTCGGCGCACTCCGCAAGCGTGACGCCTGCAATCGGTATCAGCGGCAGCACGTCGGTGGCCCCCATGCGGGGATGCGCCCCCTTGTGGCGGCGCATGTCGATCAGCTCGGCCGCCCGCTTCACCCCGGCAAAAGCGGCCTCGACGACCGCTTCGGGTTCGCCGACGAAGGTCACGACCGTGCGGTTGGTCGCCTCGCCGGGGTCCACGTCGAGCAGTTTGACGCCCCCGGAGGCCTCGATGGCCGCGGTGATTTGCCGGATCACGGCTTTATCGCGTCCCTCGCTGAAATTGGGAACGCATTCAATGATTCTTTGGGACATAGGATCGTCGCATTTAAATTCTTATACTTCAAAGATAAATAATAATCGGGAGAAATCCGAAAAAACCGTAACAAAACAGGCGGCTTTTTGCGAAAAACAGAAAGGCCCGGTGCATTTGTGCACCGGGCCAGGATTGCAGCCGGACCGAAATCCGGGGGCGGAAGCGCCCCGGTCCCGGAAAAGAGAGGTTATTTGCCGATGGTCAGCGTCACCCCGCCCGTACACCAGAAACCCGGCAGGCGGATTCCGCCGATGTCGCAGTAGCGCGTGTCGGTGATGTTCGTGGCGTCGACGTAGAGGCGGCAGATGCCCTTCTCCCACTGGAGACGTCCGTCGAGCAGGAAATAGGGCTTGTAGTCGCGTTCTTCGTTAAGGGAGGCGTTGCCCGGTTCGGGGTAATGCGTGTAGCTGCCGTTGCGGTCGTAGACCGAGCCGGTCAGCGCAAGCGACATCCGCCGCAGGAAATGCACCTCCACGGCCAATGCCGCCTTGTGACGCATGAAATCCATCGCGCTTTTGGCGATGACGTCCGCGTTCCGGTCGGTCGTGATGTAGCCGTACGAGAGCGTCACGCGGCGCAGGAAGCCTTCCGAAACCGTATAGCCGCCCGCGAGTTCGATCCCGAAGGTATCGAGGCTACTCGTCTGTTCGGAATGCCACTTGCTGCCCATGTCCTCGCGCCAGACCCAGTCGATGATGTCGCGCCCGGAGCGGTAATAGGCTTGCGCCGAAAGGTTCCAGCTCCGCTTGAGGTAATCCACACCAAGTCGGTATGTGACTGCGTGTTCCGGCTTAAGATCGAGGTTGTTGATCTGCGCCGGGGAGGTGTAGTAGAGGTCCGTGAAGGTCGGCAGGCGCATCGACTGCCACGCCCCGGCTTCGAGGCGCAGCCCGGCCGCGGGGGTATAGCCCGCCGAAAGGCTCCACAGGGCCGAAGTGCCGTAGGGCGTGAGGCTCACGCCCGCCGAAGCCGCCGCGTCGAAATGCCGCCACCGCTTGGCGTGCCGCAGCCACAGGTTGCCCGTGTGGCGCGCCTTGGCATGGGTGTAATGGCCTTCGGGAACCGAGAGCTTGTCACCGAGATTGGTGCTGTAAATGTGGTTGAAAGCATAGTCTCCACCCACGGTGGTAACACCCGCCGCCCAGTCGCAGTCGGCCCAGAGCTTCGCTCCGACATTGTCCGTGTTGTGGCGGTTCATCGCCGTGCCGCGCGTCCAGTCGTAGCGGTCGAAGTTCTTGCGGTAGCTCGCGGCGGCCCCCAGCGAAAAGCGGCCTGCGGTTTTCAGCCACCGCAGCGACCCCAGGGCCGTGGCGGTATGCTCCCACTGGTCGGGATTGTAGGCCGCATAGAAACCGTTGGAGCCGAAATCGCGGTCCTGCCACCCGGCCTGCAAGTCGAAGAACCCGGCCCGCCCGCCGTCGTAGGTCGCCCGTACGAATGCGTTGTAGTTGGAGAAATCGGTATTGTGCCGGTAGCCGTCGCTGCGGCGATACGAAGCCGCGCCGAGCACCGAGAAGCGTCCCGCACTCACCGCGCCCGAAAGATTCCCGTAGCCATAGCCGTACTGGCCGCCCGAGGCTTCGAGGCGCAGGTAGGTGGGCCGCAGCGGCGCGGTGCGGATGTTCACCGCACCGGCGTAGGCTCCGACGCCCGGAACGCCGTCGATCAGTTCGACGGCCGAAATGCAGTCGAGGTCGACGGGCAGCGCGTGGGACTGATGCCCGGTGCGGGCATCGGTGAAATCAATGCCGTTGAGAAGGACCATGGTCTGGTCGAAAGAGCCTCCCCGGATGAAGATGTCGGCCTGCGTTCCCTTGCCTCCGCGTTCGCGGACATCGACCGAAGGAGCAAGGCGCAGGGCGGCTTCCAGAGTCTGGACAGGCGCCGGGGCCTGGGCTTTCCGGTCGAAAAGCGGGGTGTGCGACTGGGCGTTGCGCGCGGGAGCCGTCTGACTCCCGGTGACGCCGACTTCCCGTATCCGCAATGTCTTGAGGACAGCGGTCGTGTCGGCAGTCTGCGCAGACGCACCTTGCGTCGCAAGCAGCAGGATCGACATCCCGACAGAGAGGACCCCGATAGTCACATAACGGTGGAGGCTGGCAAAAACCGACCAGTTTTTGCGACTCCAACGCTTGAAGCAGGGGTACTGCTTTGTTTGGATGTTTTCCATTTGTTTGAAATTTGGGTTAAAAGTGAAAAAACGTCCGAACCGGGTCCGGCTGCACTGGCTTCCGGTTCGGCCCCGCAAAGGTAATAAAAAAACGGACCGCAACGGCCCGTTTCCGAAAAAGAACGCATGCGGCGAATCCGCGCCGCATGGCTCCGTCACTTTTTCTCCGTCAGGCGGCGAAGCCATTCGGGATATTTTTTCAGCACCTTGTTGCCCCACGTACCGTACCACGAGTAGCCCACGCGCCGTTCGGCGGGGACTTCGCGCAGGTCGTAGACCTTCTTCCCCTCGCGCGTGGCGAAGAAGGGGCGGTTGTCGGACAATTCGCTGTAACGCGGCCACATGGGCGCGGCTTCGGGATCGTCGACCACGACCCGGTCTTTCCGGATCTTCCGGTCCTCCGCCAGCCCCTCGGGCACCGGAACCGTCACGACCTTTTTACCCGTGATTTTCGTCCGGTCGAACCATGCGGCCGCGGACTCGACCGCCTCGACGACCTCGGGCGAGGGGTTTTTAATACGCATGAGCAGCATCGTGATGTCGGCGCTCTCGCCGGCCGACAGCGCGGGGAGTTCATAAGCCCGGGCCTTCACGGGTTGCAGCGTCTCGTGGTCGTACTGCTGCGCCCAGACGGTCTTCACGCCGTCCTGCACCCACTGGGTTTTGAGGATCAGGTCGATGCCCCGGTCCCACGAGGCCCGGATACGGGCTTTCAGGTCATCGCCGACCCACGCATAGTGGGGTTTTCCGGAGAGGACCTCGTTCCACGTCGAAAGCACGCCGTAGATGATGCCGTCGTTGAACGTCACGGCGTCGGCGTCCCAGCCCCGCCAGCCCCCGTTGGGGTACTGCGCCGAGAGCATGTACTCCATGCCCCGGCGGGCCGAATTGCGGTAGAGGGTGTCCCCCGTCAGCAGGTAGACGTTCGAAAGATACTCGACCTGCGTATAGACGTTGGCGTTGTCGAGCGTCGAGAGGCGGTGGCGCGGCTTGAGGGCCGCCTTCACCGAGTCGGGGTCGAGCCGGGCCAGCATGTCGAGGTTCTTGGGCCAGCCGCCGTCGGCGTTCTGATAGGCGACGATGTTGTCGGCGATTTCACGGAACCGGTCGGGCTTATAACGCTCGTAGGTCTGCGCACCGTGCTCCTTGTTCCAATGGTTCACGGCATCGGCGAAACGGTCGGCGGAAACCGGCTGCTGCGCGGCTGCGGAAACAGCGAGGAACGATACGGTTAAGGCAATGATTCCCTTTTTCATAAGCCCGGTCATTTAACGGATCAGTTGAACAGCGCCTCGACCTTCTCCACGACGTCGTTTTCGTCGGGTTCGAGCGGGAAGACGTGGCTCGGCTTGAGATACCACAGCTCCTTGCCCTCCTTGAAGTGCTCCTCGCCGCCGCCCGTGACATTGAGCATGACGGTGGCGTCCTTCTCGATTTTACCCGCATTCACGGCATTGACGAGCGACGCCAGCGCAACGCCCGCCGCCGAATAGATGTCGACGCCTTCGAGTTCGTGGAACAGCTTGCGGGCCTTGCGCGCCATGGCGTTCGTGGCCACGAAAACCTCGCCGCCGGTGGCTTTCAGCGCATCGAAAAGACCGCCCGTGACGCTGTAAGGCGGACGGCGGTTCGAAAGCACCTTGGCGTCGATGATCTCCGCGTCGCGGCGCGCCTTGTCGTCGTCGTAAGGCAGCAGCTTGCGCGATGCCGCCTGCCAGGCGTCGTACATCGGGACGAACGGGGCGTTCTGCGCCACCATCAGTTTCATCGTATTCCGCCCGAAGCGGCCGTCCTCCACCAGACGCATGTTGGCCTCCCAGGCGGCAATGGCGCCCGTGCCGCTGCCCACGGCCTGGAAATAGTAGTCGGGAATGCGGCCGATGGTCGTCACGGCCGAAAGGACCGTGCAGGCCATGCCGTCGCGGCGCGCGACGTTCTTGGCGCCGCCCTCGGCGTAGAAGCCGGGGCTTTTCAGCGCGATGTCGCTCAAATGGATGGCGTCGAAATAGTCGCCGCCCTTCTCGCACGAAATGAGTTTCACGCAGGGATTCAGCGGCTGGTCGAACCACAGCGCACCGATATTGTCGTAGGGAACCGAGAGCAGCAGCCTGATGTTATTGTCCGAGCAGACCTTGGCGAAGGCCCGGGCGGTGTTTCCGGCCGAAGCCACCACCAGCACGCGCCGTTCGTCGGCAGCGGCGCGGCCGCAGACCGAATAGGCCTCGGTCTCCTTGAACGAGCAGGTCGACATCGTGGCCCCGATGGCCGGATACCAGCCGTTGAAGGTGATCCAGAGGTTTTCCAGCCCGAGGTGCGCGGCGAGGCCCTTGCTCTTATAGGTCACGGGAGCCGACGAACCTTTGAGGATACGCCGCACGGGCATCCAGTCCGAGAAACGGTACAGGCCCCAGTCGGCGGGTTTCACGTCGATCTGTTTGCGGGCGTATTTGGTGCGCACGAGCGAAGGCTCCTTGCACTGCGGGTCGGCAAGCATCCAGCCGGCGTCTTCGAATTCGCGGCCCGTGGCGACGCATTCCAACGTGTAGGGGGTAGGTGTGAAATTTTCCATGAAGAGGTTTCGTATATCTGAATTCAATATTGTCTATGACATGCGGTTCCGAAAGTCCTCGTAGCCGAATTCGCGAATGACGTCGGTGCGGCCGTCGCGGCGCGCGATGACGATGGCCGGATGGTGTACGCCGTTGAACATCGTGGTCTTGACCATCGTGTAGTGGATCATGTCCTCGAAGACGACGCGCTCCCCCACCTTCAGCTCATGGTCGAAAGCCCAATCGCCGCAGTAGTCGCCCGCAAGGCAGCTCGTGCCGCCCATGCGCCAGCGCTTTTCGCCGTCGGCGGGTTCATGCGCTCCGATGACGGCGGGTTTGTAGGGCATTTCGAGGCAGTCGGGCATGTGGCAGGCGAACGACACGTCGAGCA
>OCPU01000595.1_pt1 | contig 35778 bp, 22 predicted proteins | sample 1538661 | NCBI WGS metagenome assembly OCPU01 (sample SAMN04571716, study PRJEB22368) | human gut metagenome | biome: human gut; material: stool | host: Homo sapiens | place: Luxembourg | collected 2012-10-19
CCGGGTCCAGGTACTCGCCACGCGGCTTGATCGGCTTGAAGTTCTCGTCCAGCTCATAAAGCAGCGGGATGGCGGTCGGGATGTTGACCTTGGCGATCTCTTCCTCAGACAGGTTGTCCAGCATCTTGACGATGGCGCGGAGGGAGTTGCCGTGAGCGGCAATCAGCACGGTTTTGCCGGCCTTGAGCTCCGGCTCGATGGCGGACTCGAAGTACGGCTTCACACGCTCAACAACGTTGGCCAGGCACTCGGCTTCCGGAACCGGATCGCCGGCGTAGCGCGGGTCGTTGTTCTGGGCGTACTGGTCGTTCGGGTCGATCTCGGGCGGCGGGGTGGCGTAAGAACGGCGCCACAGCATGAACTTCTCGTCGCCGTACTCTTCGCGGATCTCGGTCTTGTTCTTGCCCTGCAGAGCGCCGTAGTGACGCTCGTTGAGACGCCAGTCACGCTGAACCGGAATCCACAGACGATCTGCGGCATCCAGAGCGATGTTGGCGGTGTTGATGGCGCGACGCAGCAGGGAGGTGAACACGATGTCCGGAAGGACGTTCTTCTCCTTGAGCAGCTCGCCGCCACGCTTGGCTTCGGCTTCACCCTGCTCGGTCAGCGGTACGTCGACCCAGCCGGTGAACTGGTTGGTTTTATTCCATGCGCTCTGTCCATGACGGAGCAGTACTAGTTTATAAGTCATACGGTTCAGTCTACAGCCGCGTGCGCCCAAACACGAGTATTCGTCTTATTATTTCGCTCTCATAGCGCCACGGCAACCGCCAGCACCACCGCAAACAGCAAGGTCTGGAAGCTGGCGGCGGGCAGAGCCGGGCGGAATTGACGTTTATTCACGCTGGAGACCATGCGCACAGGTATTCCGGTGCCCGAGAGCAACAGCACCGCACCCCACGGCCACCATAATGTGCCGCACATCAGCAGGGCGATGATCCATGCGATGACGCAGCACACAATCAGCAACGTACGCGCGCCGGACTCCCCCAGCCGTACGGCCAGCGTGTGTTTGCCATGCTCACGATCCTCGTCGATGTCACGGATATTGTTCACCATCATGATCAAGCAGGAGAACAGGCCAGCCGCCACAGCACCCAATAGTCCGCCGACGTCCACCGTGCCGCACAGCGCGTATTCGGTGCCCAATACCGCAGCCAAGCCGAAGAACAGGAACACGCCGACTTCTCCCAGCCCGACGTATCCATACGGATGCTTGCCACCGGTGTAGAACCAGCCGGCCAGCAAGGAGGCCGCGCCCACGGCCAGCAACCACCATGCTTGGGCGAGCACGACCGCCACAACACCGCATATGCAGGCGATGGCGGCGCAAATCATCGCCGCGAACAGTACATGCTTGGCCGGTACCAGTCCGGATGCGGTCAGTCGCTGGGGTTTGCCTGATTTCGATTCGTCCGTGTCACGCCCGGCGTCAGTGCCGCGGATGCCGTCGGAATAGTCGTTCGCATAGTTGACGGCGATTTGCAGGAACAGCGCGACTAGCAGGCACAGGATGGTCACCGGCCAGAATCGGTCCATCAGCAGGGTCTGCTGTTCACGGGCCGTGGCGCAGGAGGCCGGTTCGGGATATATTGCGATGCAGGTGCCCGACTGCTCGATATGCGCGTATGCCATCGTCGCCCCAACCATCACCGACGCGATGGAAGTGGCCAAGGTCTTGGGACGCGCGCCCCGAATCCACAAGCCGATGGACATAAGCAATCCCTTTCATATATAACTCGGCTCCCCTCTCTGAGGGGAGCCAGAGTATGCCTAATCAGCCAACGAGCGGCTTGACCAGCGGGAAGGTGATGGTCTCGCGAATCGTGGCACCGGTCAAGGCGATAAGCAGTCGATCAATACCCATACCCATACCGCCGGCCGGAGGCATGCCCACGCCGAGAGCCTCGAGGAAGTCCTCATCGATGTCGCAAGCCTCTTCGTCGCCAGCGAGCGCGTCCTTGGCCTGAGCCACGAAACGTTCACGCTGCACGATCGGGTCGTTGAGCTCGGAGTAGCCGGTAGCCAGCTCGAAGCCGCGCACGTAGAGATCCCACTTCTCCACCACGCCGGGCTTGGTGCGGTGGCCCTTGACCAGCGGGGAGGTTTCGACCGGGAAGTCACGCACGAAGGTGGGCTCGTAAAGCTTGTCCTCGTAGAAGTGCTCCCACAGGTGTTCGACGAGCTTGCCGTGGTTCTCCACGTCGTCGCGCTCTACGCCGAGCTTGTCGGCGATGGCGCCCAGGTGCTCAACGGAGGTGCCGGGGGCGTCCGGGCCGCCGTTCGGCACAATCTCCTCGCCCAACGATTCGGACAGGGAGTCGTACATGCTGATGGTCTTCCATTCGCCGCCGAAGTCGTATTCGGTGCCGTCGAGCAGGGTGACCTTGTGCGAGCCGTAGACGTCCATGGCGGTCTTCTGCACGAGCTCCTTGACCAGCTGGCCGATGGAATCATAGGTGCCATAGGCCTGGTAGGCCTCGACCATGGTGAATTCGGGGGCGTGCGTGGCGTCGACGCCCTCATTGCGGAAGTCACGGTTGATTTCGAACACGCGATCGATGCCGCCGACCAGGCAGCGCTTGAGGAACAGTTCCGGGGCGATGCGAAGGTACAGGTCAAGGTCGAAGGCGTTCATGTGCGTGGTGAACGGGCGGGCGGCCGCGCCACCGTGCAGGGTCTGCAGCATCGGGGTTTCGACCTCGAGGAAGTCGTGGTCGTCAAAGGTGCGGCGCAGGGAGGCCACGGCCTTGGAGCGGTTGCGCACCATGTTGCGGATGTTCTCGTCCGCGATCATGCCGATGTACGGCTTGCGGGTGCGGGTGTCTTCGTTCAGGTCCTTGTGCAGGGCCGGCAGCGGCTGCAGGGCCTTAGAGGCGATAGCCCACTCAGTGGCGAATACGGACAGCTCGCCGGTCTTGGAGGCGATGACGCGGCCCTTGAGGTACAGGTGATCGCCAAGGTCGACGAGCTGCTTGAACTGCTTGAGCGAGTCGGCGCCAATCTCCTTCTTGGAGATCATGCCCTGAATCTTGGTGCCGTCACCGGCGGACAGCTGCACGAAGCACAGGCCGCCCGCGTTGCGCAGGAACAGCACGCGGCCAGCAATGCCGACCATGTCTTCGGTCTCTTCGCCAGCCTCGAGCTTGCCGTCATACTTGGCGCGAACCGCCTCGATGGTGTCGGTGACGTCCAAGTGCACCGGGTAGGGGGCGATGCCGGCCTCAAGCATCATCGCGCGCTTGGCCACGCGCATCTGCACCTGCTCGGGGTGAGCCAGCGGGCCGAACTCCTTGTTGGAGGGGTCCACGGCTTCGTCCAGCGTGGCACCGGACTTGATCTTCTCGCGGATGGTGGCGTCCTGCTTGAGCAGCATTTCCGCACGTTCGACGGTGCTCATCTGCGGGACGGCCGGGGTTTCATTCTCAGTGTTTTCGGTATTTTCGACAACTTCAGCCATGATTCATCAGTGTACGCAAGGCCGGCGATTATGAGCCCGGCAGACCGCACGGCCATCTGAACACCCGCTCACATGACGCAAAACCGGCCCTGCACAAGGCTTGAGAGACCTGTACACATGGCGAATCCACCATCACGCAACACTCGCGACATGCCGATTTGCATTGTCCACCACCACAATGTAATATCTACATCTGTTGCCAAACGGGCTGTAGCGCAGCTTGGTAGCGCGCTTCGTTCGGGACGAAGAGGCCGCGGGTTCAAATCCCGCCAGCCCGACAACTGGACCGGATTGTTGAGAAATCAGCAATCCGGTTTTTCGTTTCCTGTCCCAACAATCAAACCAAGCGATCGAACAGCGGTAAACAACCCGCCGCACACAGCGACAAACCACATCACGGCAAGCCCCCGTATTTGTTGGCGGACCACCGTAATATATCGCTCGAATCAATCGATTGCCGCACTGTTTTTGTAAGTAATACTGAAGTAATTAGAGGAACCATGAAGAAGAGTCTGCTTGCACTGGCTTCGGGCGCGTTCATTCTCGGTGCCGCCGAGTTCGTGATGATGGGCATTCTGCCGCAGGCCGCGGCCGCCACCGGCGTGGACATCCCCACCGCAGGCCATTACATTTCCGCGTATGCGATCGGCGTGTGCTTCGGCACACTGATTCTGGTATTCGGCCGCAAGGTGCCGCCGAAGGACCTCATCATATTGTTTATGGTGATTGCCTTGGTGGGCAATCTGGCTTCCGCATTCTCCGTCAATGCCGCCATGCTGGTCGTCGCACGATTCGTCGCCGGCCTGCCGCACGGCGCATTCTTCGGCACAGCCACACTCATCGCCAAGACTCTGGCGGAGGAAGGCAAGGAGGCGCAGGCCGTATCCGTGATGGTCACCGGACAGACCGTGGCCAATATGCTCGGCGTACCGGCGGGCACCTTGATGGCCGAGTTCCTTTCCTGGCGTCTTGCCTTCGGCATTTTGGCCGCTTGGGCGGCAATGACGATTGTGCTGGCGTCGGCGTGGATTCCGTACGTTGCACCGATCAAGGACGCAGGCATCGCCGGTCAGTTCAAGTTCCTCACCCGCCGTGGCCCGTGGGTGATTTTGGCCGCCGTGTTCACCGGCAATGCCGGTGTGTTCTGCTGGTGGAGCTACGTCTCCCCTTGGCTGCAGAAAACCGGCGGATGGTCGTCTTCCCTGGTGCCGATGCTGATGATGCTTGCCGGCTTTGGTATGGTCATCGGCGGTCTGCTTGGAGGTCGTCTGACCGACCATTGGAGGCATGCCGGCGCGGCCGCAATAGGTCAGTCCATCTCCTGCCTCGGCTTGTTGCTGGTGCTTATCACTCCGGGTAATCAGCCGATGACCGCTGTACTGACGTTCTGGATCGCCATCGGATTGTTCTTTACTTCCGCTCCACAGCAATTGCTGATGACCGAAGCCGGCCAGGGCGGCGGCGAGCTGATCGCCGGCGCGGCTGTACAGGTGGCGTTTAACTTCGGCAATGCCATCGGCTCGATTGTCGGCGGCGCGATGCTCACCACCTTCTCGATGAACTATCGCTATACCGGCCTGGGCGGTATGCCGCTGGCTCTGCTTGCCGTAGGGCTGCTGGCCTTCTACTCGTGGCGCTGCGAAACCGATACCGACGCCATTCACCGCTTGCGCGAAACCAAGGTGGACTGAGACCAAGCTCACAGCAAACTCCCTGACGTGTTTGTTCACAGTATTAATAGACTGAAATCAGACACGATTCAGGGAGGTCTGGCGGTATGGATGAGGAAGCACTGCTCAAACAATTCGCCGCGCAATTCGCGCATGGTCCAGACGATGCCGACGACACCGATGCGGCGGCCGCAGCACAAGGTGCCGATTCCACGGCGAACCAGGTTGCGGACGATGCCGATCAATCGCCCGCAACCTTTGATACCCAACAATTCCTGAACGGACTGGACGCGATTTTCGATCGCCACACGGCCGCCACCGAAGCCGGCCCGTACTTGGAACAGGCGATGGTGGACGCGGAAAACGCCGGCGACGAGGCCGGACTGCTCACCGTGCTCAACGAAACGATGGGCTTCTATCGCTCGCAAGGTCGGCACAAGGAGAATCAGTGGATTGTGCAGCGAGCGCTGGAACTGGCCGCTCGTATGGGCTTGACCACCGGCACATCCGAGGCGTGGGCCACCACGCTAATCAATTGCGCCACCTCGATGCGCGCGGCCAAACAATACGATCAGGCCGAGGATTTGTATCATCAGGCGCAGAGTGTCTGCCGGCATTCGCTGGCGCCCACCGACCGTAGGCTCGCAGCACTGCACAACAATCTGTCGATGCTCTACAGCGAGACGAATCGGCCCGACAAGGCGGAACTGGAGTTGCGTGAAGCGCTGCGCATTATCGAAGCCTCGAGCGTGAACCCGGACGCGGATATCGACGTGTCCAGCTCGCACACGAATCTGGCGTTGACCCTGCTGACCGAACACAAGTTGGAGGACGCGCATTGGCATGCAGCCAAGGCGCTGGAAATCTATCGCACCGGCCATCTGGAACATTCCGCGCATTATGCCTCCGCACTGGCGGGCTTCGCGCAGGTGTGCTTTGCCGAGAGACGGTATGCGGATGCGGTTACTGGATACCGGCATGCGCTGGCCGTGATCGAGGAATGTTACGGCAAGGACACCGATTACTGGCGTATCACCGCCGACAATCTGCGGCAGGCCGAGGAAGCGGCGGCGCAGGCCGGGGTGACGGTTGACAATGCAGGTGTTGCCGGCGATGCAGGCGCGCTGCCCCAGTCCGGCTCGCGGCTGCCGAACAGCCCGGCACAGGGCAAGACCGGTGCGAACGCGGCATCTTCCCCATCCACCGTTTCGGTGTCGACCGGTTCTGCGGGCGCGGCCGAGGCCGTTTCCGCATGCCCGGTGTCCGGACTGAAGCTGGCCCGCGCGTTCTGGACGCAGATGGGCAAGCCGATGATTGCGGCGAAGTATCCGCAGTATGCCGGGCGTATCGCCGCCGGTCTGGTGGGTCATGGCTCGGAATGCTACGGATTCGATGATGCGTATTCGCAGGACCACGATTTCGGCCCGCGCTTCTGCCTGTGGCTTACGGATGAGGATTACGCGGCGATCGGCGAGCAACTTGAGGTCGATTACGAGGCACTGCCGCGCAAGTTCAGCGTGGATGCGCAAGGCCGCGTGACGTTCGAGGCGCATGACAGGTCCGATGCTTCCGGAGCATTCCCCTCCGCAGGTGCAGGCTCCACCGTCATACCCGATGCGGCAAACGCACCCACCCCCGGCACCGCTACGCACGATACCGCCACTGCCGAGTCAGGCGCGGCGTCCTCTGATGTGGCGGAAGCGATGACGACTCCGATTGATGCACCGCTCTCCCCCGTCACGCCGCGCGCACAGGGCGCGAATCGCCGTGACGGCGTGTTCCGCATCGGTGACTTCTTTGAGTCGATCACCGGGTATCACACTGCGCCGGCGCAGACCGCGCCGCATGAGTGGCTAATGCTTCAGGAATCGACCTTGGCCGCCGCCACCAATGGCGAGGTGTTCGCCGATCCCACCGGTCTGTTTTCCAAGACGCGCCAAGGGTTCAAGAACATGCCCGACGATGTGCGGCTCGCGCTGATCTCCAAGCGACTCGGCATGATCGCCCAGGCCGGTCAATATAATCTGCCGCGTTCGTTGAAGCGCGGCGACGGCGCGGCCGCATGGCTGTCCATCCACGAGTTCGTGCAGGCCACCGCCTCGTTGGTGTTCCTGGTTAACGTGCCGATGGTGGTGGGCTATATGCCGTATTACAAGTGGCAGTTCGCAGCATTGCGCAAGCTGTCTGGCTCGATGTTCGCGCTGTTGCCGAACGTGGGCGAACAGTTGGAAACCGTGATGCGATTGAGTTCGGCAGCCTGCTATGGCGGGGCCGGATTTGGCGAAGGCGGCAAGGGCGCGGCTCCAGCAATCGAGAAACTCAACGATATTGTGGAGCAGATTGCGGTGGATATCGTCAAGGAACTCAAACGCGAACACCTGACCACGTCCGGCGAGACCTTCCTCGAATGGCAGCGCCCGTATGTCGAGGACCACATCGCCTCTGATGATCCGGTGCTTAAAAGTTTGTAGATTCAAGCTCCCTCTGCCACGGCTTCGCCGTGCCACCTCCCTCATCAGAGGGAGGTATCAGTGAAAGGAACGTCGATGACCAACGAACTGACTGATGATGAACTGCGCGAGGCTATTGTGCGTCATGAATGGGATCAGTTCCAGCGCACCAACAATGAGGGTGGACGCGCGGCATGCCAAGGCAACTGGCCGGTGTTCCACCAGATGCGGTTGGCCCAGTTCCTCACATGGGAGCGGCCATTACTCACCAGCTATGCCGCTGATCTTGACGCGGCCGACCACGTGGGCCGCAACCTCGTGACCGAAAAATACGGCCGCATGATGGCCTCCACCGCACCGGAAAATTTCACGAAGAACATAGAGCCGTATATTCCGCGTCTCTCTGAAGAGCGCGCGGCCCGTCAGGAACAGGTCATCGCCCAGCAGGTCGCCTGGGCCAAGGATTTCCGCGAGCGCTACCCCAAGCTCGGCGAGGCGATGCGCGCACTCACCACCACCGAAGACACACCATCTGCCACCTCATTCGAAACCTATCTGCGCGGCGAGCTTGGTACGTATTCCGACCAGACCTTCGAACGTTACGAAGCGATGATTGGCGAGCGCGCCGCAGCCAGCCCGCAACGCAATATCACTGAGGAAACCTTGTTGCACACAGTCCAGCTCGGCGGTTTCGACACCTTAGAGGAGGCCGAAGCCTCCCAAGCGTAATACTCAGCCATTCACTGTGTATCGGACACCCCGACTGATGTACGTCGGCCGGCCATACCCAGGCCAACGCAATCTGCCGATTGCCCCACACCCAGACCACCAACGCAGCCTGCCCGCCAGGCCCCATTTACCAGCGCACATCGGCAGAATTACAGCGAGAATAGGCCCCAAAATGCCAGTGTCATCAGTGTGGCGAGAGTGCCGAGCGCTACCATCACGCATATGACGCGCCGCACACCGACGATATCGGCGCGGCAATACCAGACACGTTCCATTTCCCAAGCAAACAGCACCACCAACAGCATGGTCGCTATTCGCAGCACCACCCATCCGACGGCAAACAGCCGCGGTTGAGGCATAACCAATACAGCCGATACGCCTACGGCGCTCATATAGCCGTACAACAGCCCAGTAATCACCATCACCGCTGTGCCGATACCGGCAGATAAGCCGGCAATGCCGTGCAACGTACGCTGTTGGGCGGCTCCCAGCCCACTCGGCGTCGCATGCATGGCCCGCACAGTCGCCACACTACGTCGCCCGGCCAGCAACGTCTGTAGCCAAGAAAACACAGTCAAGCCAATACCTAATATCGCCGCCATCACGATCAGCACGGGCCCTGCCACCATCAGACCGGCCAGCACGCCGAGCGAGCCGACGATACCGGATCTGGTACGTTGCGGCGCGGCGAAGCGCTGGTGAGGTGTCGCACCGGCGACTTGGGGCGTTGCCCATCCATCGGCTTTGGTTCCGGCAGTCACACCGTTCACCCAATTTTCCAGCGCTTGCGTATAGCCTTCGGCCAATGGCAGGTTCGGGGTGAATAAGCCCTCACCAGCCCGCATCTGATGGTTGCCGGCGAAATAGCGTACGGTGACGTTCTCGTTGCCGGACTTGTTGGCCGTGGCGATGATCCGCTGCGCCCCCTGTTCGATGGGCATGGCCGTATCGTAGGTGCCGTAGTTCACCAGCACCGGCATGGTGAGGGATTTCAGATACCGGTCGGCATCAAAGTCGGCATAGGCCAGATCGAATGGCGCGTAGTCCAGCGACATCAATTTGGCCATGTCTTTGACCACGGGCTTGGGCGCGCCGGCCTCATGCGTATAGGCGCTGACAGCCATGGCCATTTGCTCACGTCCATTGAACACCGGTGCGGATGTAAGTATGGCAAAGGCAATGTCTTGCCGTTTCGAGGTTAGAATCGTGGCGATCCAGGTGCCTTCGGATTCGGCGTAGATGCCGGTTTTGGCGGGGTCCACGCCGATTCTGCCACGCAACACGTCGAGCGAACGCCCGTATTCGCGAGCAAAACGCGGGTAGTCGCGATGCAGCACGGTGTAGTTGTCGTTGCGCTTGGCCAGCACCAAGGTCACGATACCGGCAGAGGCCATGGCGTTGGCGATATCGCCGAAATCCTCGGCACCACTGGTACCGGACCCGTGAATGAACAGACAAGCCGGGCGTGGCCCGGGAGCGCCGACCGGTTCACGTAGTACGGCGGGTAGCGTGACGCCGTCGCCGGTCTTGATGGATAGTCGGGTTTCACGCGTACGATATCGCCCCTCGTGGGGAATGTTCGCATGGGCAGGGGTGATGGTGGTGTCGGCAGAAGCGATAACGATGTGCTTGGTGTAGGGCCGTGTGTTCCATTGCGGCATCATCGCCCAGCCAAGTGTGGCGAATACCAGCGTCATCGCCATCGCGGTGACGATGACGCTCGCTACCCGCCGCACCGAAATCCGCTTCATAGTTACTATGCCTCCCCCCATCAGCATAGAACGGTCGGCTCTTATCGGTCGGCTCCCGTCATAATGTGCTTCTACTGGGACCGTAATGCAATGGTTTGTAACGCTATTTTCTCTTCTTGACGGCACCGACTATGGCCCATACAACGGCCACTATTACCAGAATCAGTCCCACTACGGCGCAAATAATAGCCGTCAGCAATTGCGGATTCGGCGAGAACAACGAAATCATCCGATCCGGAGATATGTACCCGAAAACCAGCGCGATCACGCCGATAATCACGCCTAATAGTCCGAATACCACAGTAGGCGCGCTGGTGCTCTGTTTCTGGATGTTCTTGGCACTCTTGACATCCTTAGCATTCTGGACGTTCTTGGCGCTCTGGACGTTCTTGGCGCTCCCCCCAGGCTGGCATGGTTTGCCGGCGGTCTGAGACTGCCCATAGGGAGGTCGTGCTGAAGATGCTGCGTACATCGGCACATCATCGGCAGATGGAATCGGCCCACCATCTCCCTCCACGGCATCGGCAACTGTTTCCAGGGCAATCCGATCTGTGGTTGGTTCGATGGGCGATGGAGAGGCAGCTGTTGCCTGCGTATCCACATCCGAGACCGACGCATCCGCATGATTGTCGGGGACGGGCAGCACAGCCGTTTCGTCATCATCCGCTGCGGATGGCAGCACCGTGGTATCGGTTCGGTCATCGACGGTCACCATGGTTGTGGTCGCGGTGGTCGCGTCGGTTTCGGAAGGTATGGCCGTGGTCGGTGTCGCATCCTCAATGGAGGCGAATTCCTTGGTTTCATCAGTCATGATTCCATCTCCTAGTTGCAACGGCTTGATCATTCCGATTGTTCGGTTGTGTTCTTGCTTGTACTGTTGCCGTCGTATATATCGGCAAGCGGCTGGAACGTAGAGCCTTCCCAATCGGAGGCGTACACCACGTTGACACGTGCTTCCACCACATAGGGAATATTGATTTTTAATTCTGGGCCGTTGTCCGGCATGGCGGATTCCTTATACAACCATTCGTGATCAGGCCCATTGGTGGCACTTTCAGCTTCGAAGAAAACAAAGCTTGGACCCATGTAGTTGTTGTATACCATCTCGTATTTGCCGCCAACGTCACTCGAAGTGGAGTAGTAGGAGTCGGCGGTGCCGAAGGCGTAAGTGCAGGAATCCGGCAGAACGATATGCACTTGCGCCTGTGTTGCGGCTATGGTGATGGTACCGACCGGGCAATTACTGATGGAAGTTTTGCCATCCAGCATCTTCACCGTGTGCGGTCCATGTGTCTTGTCCCAATCGGACCAATCAATGATTGCCTGATCGGTGTTGTAGTTTTCACCGCTGAACGCCACACCTTGCTGCAATGTTTCAAACGTGGCATCGCTGGCATCGGCAACGAAGATGCCATCCTTTTGCACATCGTTCATGCCGTCGCTGTTTCTCGCACTGACAGATTGGCTCAGTGAAACAACAGTATTGATGCCGCTGGCACCAAGATCACGGTAGTACACGCCATACGTGCCTGAAATGATGGTCATGCAGAGCGCGCATCCACCGGCAACCAGTCCGAGAGGAATCAGACCACCGGTACGCCGTCCTCTGAATCCGAGAATGATGACCACCAGCCCCATCACTATGCATACTGCGGCAATCCAGATGGTGCCCAGACGCATAATGCCGATAATGCCCATGTCGTTTACCCAAATCAGTCCCATCAGACCGGCAAAGGAGAGGAAGGTAAGGCCCAGTATGCTCAAGACCACGATTGGGCCCGCCGGCTTGCGGCGCTTGGACTCGGTGGGGGCATAGGCCGTCGCATTCATACGGTCGGGGGCAAACGGCCCGTTGGGTACTGTGCCGGGCATCGCGCCGGGCACAGTACCCGGCATCACGCTGGGCATCGACTGATAGACAGGCTGTGAAACAGGCTGTGAAACACTAGGCGCGGTTTGTGAAACAGGTTGTGAAACAGGTTGTGGAAAAGGTTGCGGAGCTGAATACAAAGGAGATTGAGGTACTGGTTGCGCGGCTGGATATGAGACAGGCTGTGGAGCTGGATATGACACAGGCTGTGAAACCGGTCGCGGCGCAGATGCCCCGAATCCGTACCCTTCCTGCTGGCGAATGCCGCTTTTGGCCAACAGCCATAGCGCTAAGGCGGCGAGCGCAATACAACCCCACCCCGCACCTGGAATCACGATTGCCACGGCGAGGAACAAGAAGCATCCCAGACAATTCCAGTCCCATTGGCCGGCAATGAGGTCCTCGGCCAAGATGTGCCCATCGCGTACATCCGGCATCAGAAACCAGCCGAGTGCGTACAGAGCTGCGCCAAAACCGAAGAACAATGTACATACAATCACCAACGCACGTACTAATGTGGGGCTCCAGCCAAGCCGTAAAGCGATGCCGCTGCATACGCCGCCGATCCACCGGTCGTCGCCGCGAACCAGTCCACTGGATCGCACCCAAGTGAAGAAGCGTCGCGATGTCTTGTTTTTTTGCGGACCAGGCTGCGGCTGTGGCTGATATGGATTCGCGTTTGGATTGCTCATGATTCCATTACACCGCCCGACCACTGCCACAACGCTCGGGGAACACCCTGATTGTTCCCTGAACACCGGGTAAAACCCCGGCCGCAACGCCCTGAGCGCGGCACAATAGGAGTATGACGTCATCTCCCGAACCATTGCTGCCCGCGCGCATGCCGTTGATGCGCCCCCGGCAGGGCCGTTGGCTCACCGGCGTGTGCAAGGGCATCGCCCTGCACTTGGGCATCGGCGTGGCATGGGTTCGGATTGCGTTCATCGCACTGACCGTCCTCTACGGCGCAGGCATCATCGCTTATGTATTCCTGTGGGTGTTCATGCCTGCCGGAGACCCGGTGGCGGCTGCGGCTCGCACAGTGCCCGTTAATCAGGCGCCGCTTGCGCGAGGCAATCAGCCACTTGCCGCTCATGACGACGAATCGGCTGCCGCACCGGAATCATTGTCCGAGGCCATCCAACGTGCTCCGAAACCGGCCGTCGTGGCATTGGCCGGTTTCGCGTTGATGGCCACTGGACTGTTGCTCACCAGCACCGGTGCGGATGTCCAGATTGTGTTTCCGCTGCTGGTAGGGTTGGGCGGCATCGCACTGGCATGGATGAATCTTAGTCCGCGAGGCACGCAGCTGTTGTCTATGTTGGGCGGCATCGCACTGATTTTCATGGGATGGGCATTGTATGTGCATAATGTCAGCATTCCTGGGTGGGGCACCTCTCCTCGACGCATTGTTGCCAGCGGATTCGTGATGATCGTCGGTATCGTGGTGGCGGTGATGCCGTGGGCGAACGCGATGCTGCAACGACTCACCCACGAGCAGGCATTGAAGGAGCGCGAAGAGGAGCGCGCGGACATGACCGCCCATCTGCATGATGGCGTGCTGCAAACGTTGGCGCTGATTCAGCTGAACTCCGAGGAACCGACCACCGTATTCGCCCTGGCGCGTAGCCAAGAGCGCGAGCTGCGCGAATGGCTGTATCAGGAACGTTCCACATCGGATCGTTCGGTGGGAGCCGGATTGAAGCAGATCGCCGCCGAGGTGGAGGACGAGCACGGCAAGCCGATTGAGGTGGTCACCGTGGGCGACGCGCGGCCGAGCGCCCAGACCGATACGCTGCTGGACGCCACCCGTCAGGCGTTGGTCAATGCGGTCACGCATGGCGGCGAGCCGGTGTCTTTGTATTGCGAGGCCAGCGACACGATGGTTGAAGTGTTCGTGCGCGACCATGGCGAAGGCTTCGATATGGACGCCATTCCGCCCGACCGGCTGGGCATCCGCGAATCGATTATCGGCCGCATCAAACGGCGCGGCGGTACAGTGGAGATAGTGTCCAGGGCCGGCTGGGGCACCGAGGTCAGAATGCATATGCCGATCGCGCTGAAAGCGGCGCAGGGAGAACATCGATGAGCGAGAACGAGACAGCCAAGATTCGTGTGGCCATGGTCGATGACCATGAGATGTTCCGTGCGGGCGTAATCGCCACGTTGCGCGATTCCTTCGATATCGTCGGCCAAGCGGCGGACGTGCCCGGTTCGGTGGCGATGATCGCACAGACCAAGCCGCAGGTGGTGTTGCTGGATGTGCATGTGCCCGGCGGCGAGGGTGGCGGCGGTGCCGAGATCCTCGCCAAATCGCGGCCCTACTCCCCCACTACCGTGTTTCTGGCATTGTCGGTTTCGGATGCGCCGCAGGATGTGGGGGCGGTGATTCGCGCCGGCGCCCAGGGCTATGTAACCAAGACGATTACCGGCGCTGATTTGATTTCATCCATCAAGCAGGTGCATGAGGGCTATGCCGTGTTCTCGCCAAAACTGGCCGGTTTTGTGCTTTCGGCCTTTCAGGGTGTGCCGGCGGCGGGGTCTGATGGCGGCGCTGATGGTGCGGCACGGGCTCATGATGAGGAGCTGGACCGGCTGTCCGCCCGCGAGCAGGAGGTCATGCGGCTGATCGCGCGTGGTTACACGTATAAAGAGGTGGCGGCCGAACTGTTCATTTCGATCAAGACGGTCGAAACGCACGTGAGCTCGGTGCTGCGAAAGCTTCAGCTTTCGAATCGCACCGAGCTCACCCGCTGGGCCGCCGATAGGCGCATTGTGTGATAAACGACAGATGAGCTCCCTCATCAGAGGGAGCTCATCTGCTCATATCACTCGGCGTCGCGGAAACCGTTGGGGTTCTTGGTCTGCCAGTTGAGGGAGGAGGCGGCCATGTCGTCGATGGTCAGCTCGGCCTTCCAGCCAAGCTCCTTCTCCGCCTTGGAAGCGTCGGCGTAGCAGGCGGCGATGTCACCGGGGCGACGCGGCTTGATCGCGTACGGAATCGGATGACCGGCGGCCTTCTCGTAAGCCTTGATGACCTCAAGCACGGAGTAGCCGTGGCCGGTACCCAGGTTGTAGACGAACACGCCTTCCTTGTCGATGTGGTCAATGACGGCCACGTGACCCTTGGCCAGGTCGACCACGTGGATGTAGTCACGCACACCAGTGCCGTCGGGCGTGTCGTAGTCGTCGCCGTAGACCTGGACTTCCTTGAGCTCGCCGACCGCGACCTTGGCCACGTACGGGGTGAGGTTCGCCGGAATACCCTTCGGGTCTTCGCCCAGCAGGCCGGACTCGTGCGCGCCGACCGGGTTGAAGTAGCGCAGCAGCACGATGGTCCAGGACGGATCGGCCACATGCACGTCGCGCAGAATCTGCTCTTGGAACAGCTTGGAGGTGCCGTACGGGTTGGTGGTGCCGCCGGTCGGCGTCTCCTCGGTAATCGGCAGTTCCTTCGGCGTGCCGTACACGGTGGCGGAGGAGGAGAAGATGATCTTCTTGACGTTGTGCTTCTTCATCACCTTGAGCAGCACAAGCGTGGAGTACAGGTTGTTGTCGTAGTATTCGATCGGCTTGGCCACGGACTCGCCCACGGCCTTGAGACCGGCGAAGTGAATGACCCAGTCGATGTTGTTTTCGGTGAAGACGCGTTCCATAAGCGCCTCATCGCGTACGTCACCGTCGTAACGCTTGACCGGCTTGCCGGTGATCTGCTCGACGCGCTCAAGCGCCACGGGAGACGAGTTGCCGTAGTTATCTACGGAAATAACGTCGTAGCCCTTGTTGAGCAGTTCGATGTCGGTGTGGGTGGCGATGAATCCAGCACCGCCCGTAACCAGAACAGTAGTCATATTCCCTCCTTTGGAAGGACTTGCCTTCGGTTTTTCCTTCAGTATTGAGCTTACTTCACTTGACCTGTTTCACCTAGCGGCAAAACCAAGGCTTTCGAGGAATGTTTGCGTGGTGGCTTTCTGCTTGAAGACGGCCGTGTTGCCGAGGATGCGGTAGCAGACGCTGCCGAGCTCGTCGTGTACGGCTTGGCGGATGGCCTCGCGGTCGTGGTTTCCGGCCAACGTTTCAGCGAGTTCGCCCCATTCGAGACTGAATTCGCTGACTTCATCGGGCAAATCGCGGCCTTCGGCGAGCGCCTCTTCGACAATGCCGAGCTGGTCGACGAGCCGTCCGGGCAGAATGAACAAGCCTTGGGCCTCGATCAGTCCGATCGGCTCCTGCTTGACCGGCCAGTATTCGGGGTGTGCATGGAAAATACCTTCCGGGTACTCGTCGCTGATCGCATTGTTGCGGAAGATGAGACTCATCTCATAGCCGCGTTCGGTGATGATCGCGCTGGGCGAGAGGGCAGATTGGCGGTTGCCATCCGCGTCATGGCTGGCGATGCCGTTCGCCGCGTCGTCATAACCGACCCATGCCTCGCGGATGATGTCGGATACGTCGATGATGCTCTGGCGACTCTTCGACACCACGCGCACGGCGGTGCCGGGCCAGTCAAGGATTTCAACCACGGCGTCCGGATAGTCGGCAAGTGTGAAGGCGGCCCAAGTGGCGGCCTTGTGCATCGGCAGCAGTTCGCCGCCGCCCTGGTAATGGTCATGGGCGAGCACCGAGCCGCCGATGCGAGGCAGCGCGGCGTTGCATCCGAGGAAGTATCCGGGGAAACGGTCCACGAAGTCGAGCAGATGGCCGAAGGTGTCGCGGTCCACATGCATCGGCGTGTGGTCGGTGTTCACGCAGATGCCGTGCTGGTCGAAGTAGCCGTAGGGCGAGAACTGCCAGAACCATGACTCGCCGCCGAGCGTGACCGGCAAGGTGCGCAGCGTGCGCTTGTCACGTCCGGCGAAGCCCTCGTTCTCATGGCAGATCGTGCACTTCGGGTAGCCGCCGGCCACGGCGTTGCCGGCCGCCGCCTTCTTCATGTTCTTGAATTCGGGTTTGGCGAGGTTGATGGTCACCGTCAGCCCGTGCGAGTCGAAGCGCGGGTTCCGGTCGAGCTGGGCACGCTTGACATAATTGTTGGCCACACAGTAGTCGTAGAACCATTGCATGGCGGCCATGCCGCCATCCCGGTGCTCGACGAGCAGGAATCGGTCGTCGAGATCAGCGGGGTTGGCGGAGAGGATGCCCATGATGGTGTCGGCGTAGGCCGGGCCTTCCTCCGGCTTGAAAAGGCCGGCGGTTGTGGCGGCGGCGCGGAAGGCGGCGAGCAGGGGGTCGGGGGTCTTTTCGCCATAGGGGGCCTGGCTTCGGCTGCCAACAATGTCTTGGACTACGTCTGACACTGACGCCGCCGACGTTGTGGTTTTGGGTCCGGGGTAGGAATCTAGGCGGAAGAGGGCGAAGATTTGGTTGCGGGTCCAGTCTGCGTTGCGTGGGTCAAGGTCAAGATGGGCCAAGGCATAATCGATCAGGGCGTCGATGCTGGCGTATACCTCGGTCAGCTGATCGTTCATTGCTCTGCCTCCATCATGCTGGTTCGGGTATGGTTCGGCTGACGGCTCACCTGGCAGCCTCCATGATGTCGGCTACGATGGCGCGGGTTTCGCTGGCCTTCTGCTCCATCTCCTGCACGAGTTTGATCTGGGTGCGGGTGCGCACCAGATTATGCTCGGGGTACTTGGTGGCAAAGTAGATATCGCCTTCCAAGTAGTCGGCGAGAAAGCGCATGCCGCATTCCATGGTGAGCAGGTTGCCGCTGAACGGCAGCAGTTCGGCCTCGCGCGCGGTGATGCTGCCGCGTAGTTCGCCCACGAAGCCTTCCGTGTAGGCGCGGAACAGCTCGGTGCTGAAATGCACCTTGCTGAGGTCCTTTTCGTCTTCCAGAGCAGTGGACGCACCAAAGCGTATGGAATCGCCGAAGTCGAACAGCATGGAGCCGGGCATGATGGTGTCGAGATCGATGATCGCACGCGCCTTGCCGGTGGTGGCGTCCATGAGGATGTTGTTGAGCTTGGTGTCATTGTGGGTCACGCGCAGCGGAATCGAACCGTCCCTGAGCCCATCCATCACGACGGCATACTGGTCGGCGTGACTCAGATAGAAGTCGATTTCCGGCTGGCATGCGGCGGCGCGGCCGAGCTTGTCCGCGGCGAGGGCGGCCTTGAAGTCCTCGAAACGATGCGGGGTGTCGTGGAAGTGGGCGATGGTTTCGGTCAGCTGGCTGGCGTCGAATTCGGACAGGAAGTTCTGGAAGTCGCCGAATGCGCTGCCGGCTTCGCGGAACACGTCCGGGTTCGGCACGAGGTTGTAGGACACGGTGTGTTCGATGAACTTGTAGACGCGCCATGCGCCGCCATCGATCTCGGCCCAGGTGGCGCCTGAGGTGGTGGGCACAATGTCCAGCGTCTCTTTGCCCTGAGCCTTGAGAGTGGAGGTGACCAGTTCGACATTGCGCATCAGATTCACCGTATCGGGGAAGATGCTGGTGTTCATCTGCTGGAGGATGTAGCGGGGGCCGTCCGTGGTCACCAGATAGGTGGTGTTGATGTGGCCGTCTCCGTAAGGTTCGATACCGGTCACGGCACCTTCCAGCGCAAAATGCGAGGCGATGCCGAATAAAACTTCATTGCTTTCAGTCATGATGGGTCCGTTCTCCAAAACGTGGGATCAGGCTTCACGCCAGGCGATACCGCTGTCAGGCAGGTCGAAGTCCTCGGTGGTGCCGTCGGCCAAAGTCACCGTGGTCTTCTGCGGCTGATCGGTGTTGTTGATTACGCAATACAGCCCTTGCTCGGGGAAGTGTGCCACTTCGCATTCCGGATTGGACGAGCTCCAGGCCGCATACTTGTCTTCGTTGTGGGAAGCGTAGAACAGCACGCGTTCCAGCAGTCGGGCGTTGGCCGCCGAATAGGGCAGGCCGGAGATGTACACGCCGCGGCCCTTGCCATAATCGTTGGTCGCGAGCTGTACCTGGCCGCCGTCCGCGCGCAGCAGGGTCACGTTTTCATTGACCGGATACGTGTTGAGCACGGGTTCGCCGAAATCGATGCCGCCCAACGGCTTGATGGACTGGCCGCCGCCGCAGCCGCTCAGCGGGATGCGGTAGCCGGCCTGCTCCCAAGCCTCGCGGGCCGCCGGGTCGACCGGCACATCGGCGGTGATGAAGTGGTCCGGCACCACCGGCGGGAAATACTTGTCCACCGAAAGGGTCTGATAGCGCTCCTCGTCCACGCCAATCACGTCGGCCAGCTGGAAGAACCGGCCCGTTTGGAAGCGCGGTGCCGAGCTCGGCTCGCCCACGCCCACGAACGCGCCGCCGCCACGCACCCAGGCGCGCACGGTTTCCACGAGCTTCGGGTTGGTCCACACATCGCCGCCGGTGAATGCGGTGTCGACCGGGCCGCCGTTGATGATTACGTCGATATCGCTATCGATGCCATGCGCGAGTACGTCGTCGAAGCTGATGAACCGCACGTTCACGCGCATGCCGGACAGGGATTCCAGAATGCCGTAGTAGGAGTAGGTCTGCTTGTTGGGCAGGGCGTGTGCCACGGTGAACGCCATCCAGGAGCGCATCTTGCCCCAGGAATTCAGAATCGCCACGTTGAGCTCACCTTCGGCGGCCACCCCACCAGTGCGGTCGTGGATGTCGCGGAATTCGTTGGCGATATGGGTCACCGTGTCCACGAACTTCGGGAACTTGGCGGCCAGGGAGAGGTAGCCGCCGTAGCCCATGCGGCTGATCGGCGAGCGCAGGATCGCGCGGCGGGCCTTGCGCCAGTTGTCGAGGCCTTCGATGCTCGGATCGTTGCCCTCGTAGAACGTGTCGGGGAAGAAGTACGGCAGGAAGCGGCCTTCGGTGTACTTGACGCCCGGAATATCGGCGATCATGCGGGTGGTGGTGCCGTCGCCGATGGAACCGACCACGGCGTCCAGGCCGAGTTCGTCGAATCCGTCCTTGTACGGTTCGGTGCCGATCCACTGGTCGCCGAGGAACATCATCGCCTCTTTGCCTGCCGCGTGCGACATGTCGGCAAGCCGCTTGACGTTCTCGCGCACGAATCCGGAGAGGAAGTCAATCCAGTCGCGTTGCGCCTTGCGGGGCACGCGCCACGCGGAGTTGTAGGCACCGCCATCCACGAAATCCTCCGGACGCAGACGGTAACCGTACTCCTTCTCGAAATCGTCCAATGCGCGCGGGCTCACGGTGCAGGCGCAACCGAACCAGTCGACCACCTTTTCGCGACGCTTGGCATCGAACAGGAGCGTGAACTGGTAGAAGAACGTGGTGAAACGCACCACATCCACCTGCGGGCTGTCCTTCAGCCACTGCTCGAACGTATCGAACACGAACTTGCGGGTGGCCGGATGGTAGATGTCGAACGGAATCTCGTGTTCCTTGTCTCCCCAATCATTGGTCAGGTGGTTGTACATCTCGACCGGGTCCCAGATGATGTAGGCCAGGAAACTCACCGTGTATTCGTGCATCGGCACGGCAGCGGTCACGTGCACGGTGTCCTCGCCCGGGTCGAGCGTCCATCCGGACGGGTCCACGACCTCGCCCGTGGTGCGGTCCACGACTTCCCAGTACTTATGAGGGTCGGCGTCACGGTTAGGCTTGAGCTGTTCCTCGAAGAAACCGTCCATCAGCGGCACATCCACCGCGTTGGACTCGGCCAGGATACGGGCGGTCAGCAGGTAGACCTGCGGGGTCTCGTCCATGTGCAGGGTGATCCACTCGTTGTGGGCGCGGGTCGGGAAGTAGGCGCTGTAGATTTTCTTGCCAAGAGCGAGCACTGCCTCGTCCAGATGCGTGCCGTCGGAGTTGCGGATGGCGTCCGCACCCCACAATTCGGCGAGTTCCTTGGTCTTTTCGGCAAAATTCTCTTCACTGGGCAGCGTGAAGCGGCCGGTGCTGGTCATGAGTGCTCCTTTGTGGGGTTGGTCATCAAAAAACTACAAAGCGACGAATTCGTCGCATACAAAATGACCGGCGTCATCGCGGGCCCTGGGACCCTGACTGCGTAGATCCTTGACGCTTACGGTGACGCCGGACGATTGGAATCGTGTCACTGAATATGGGAGGGACGTTGCCCGGCACCGGAAGGAGTGACACGACATGCCGGGCAGCGGATTGGTTAGCCCTTGACGGCACCGGCGGCGAGGCCGGACTGCCAGTAGCGCTGGAGGCCGAGGAACAGCACGATCACGGGCAGCACGCCGAGCAACGCACCCATCATCAGGGCGCCGCGATCGGTGAACGTGGCCAGCGAGACCATGCCGTACAGACCGAGGGTCACGGGCTTCAAGGTGTCGGAAGACACCATCATCAGCGGCAGCAGGAAGTTGTTCCACGTGGCCACGAACAGGAACAGGAAAATCGTCACCATGGCCGGGGCCAGGAGCCTCAGCACGATGGTGAAGAAGATCCTCGCCTCGCTCGCGCCGTCGATGCGGGCGGCTTCAAGCAGTTCGTCCGGCACCGAACTCTGTGCGTACGTGCGGCCCAGGAAGAAGCCGAACGGCGAAACGCAGCACGGGATGATGATCGAGAGCATAGTGTTGGTCAGGTGCAACGTGTGGAAGATCGAGTACATCGGGATGGTCAGCAGGGCGGACGGCATGAGCATGCAGGCCATAATGATGCCGATGGCCGCGTTCTTGCCGCGGAAGTTGAATTTTGCGGTGGCGTAGCCAGCCATCACAGACACGATGGTGCCGATCAATGCCGAGACGCCCGAGTAGATCAGGGAGTTCAGCACCCAGCGCCAAAAGTTGCCACGAGTCCAGCCAAGCAGCTTGGAATAGTTAGTGGCGATGGCATTGGGCAGCTGGTCAAGCGGCACAGCAAACCACATGCCGTTGCTACCGGTCATCTGGGCCGGCGTCTTGGTGGACGCGATGATGGCCCAGTAAATCGGGAACAGGAAGTAGATCAACACCAGTACCAGCAGCACCACGGTGAGGGTCTTCACGGCCGCGGACGGTCGCATGGAGCGAGGCAAATCGTGTTGCGCAGCCTGACGCTGCTTTTCGAGCTTGCGCTCGGCCTTTTTGCGGGCGCGTTCTTCAACGGTTGCGGAGCTCATTACTCGTTCACCTTCCTTTCGGCCAAGGTGTACAGCACGGCAAGCACACCTGCGATCAGAGCCATGACAATGGCGATGGCCGAGGCCGGACCGTCACCAGACGGGGTAATGGTGCCCTGAGAAGTGTTCATGGCCATCATCATCGGTGTATACGACTTGGAAATACCCGGATCAGCCGTAGACATGATCTGCGGTTCGTTGAACAGCTGAATGGTGCCGACGATGGAAAGCAGCATGGCCAGCAGGGCCGCGCCACGCACGTTCGGCAGCTTGATCTTCGTGGCAATCTGCCAACCATTGGCGCCGTCGATACGGGCGGCCTCATAGAGGTCATGCGGGATGGCCTGCAGTGCGGCAAGGAAAATCAGCATGTTGTAGCCGGTGAAGGTCCATGTGGTGATGTTGGCCATCGAGCCGAGCACGATGTTCTTGTTGAAGAAGTCCACATTGACGCCGATGGCGGCAAGTCCCTTGACGATCGGCGAGATTTGGCCGTTGTACAGGTAGACCCAGATAATCGAGGCCACGACGCCGGGGATGGCGTAGGGCAGGAAGTAGCCCAGACGGAAACCGGTGACATGCTTGACCACGAACGAGTCGATGACGATGGCCAACGCCAGTGCGGCGATGATCATGATCGGCACCTGAATCAGGGTGTAGAGCAGCACCCTGCCGACGCCGGACCAGAAGTTGCCGGAAGTAATAGCATACTGGAAGTTCTGGAATCCTACGAATTTATTGACCAGCTCGCCACCGCCGTATGCGCCACCGCCCTCGGTGACCTGACGGAAGAAGCTGGAATAGATGGCCCAGATGATGGGCAAGATGAACACGAAAGTGAACAGGACGGCGAACGGTGCCATGAACGCCCAGCCGGTGCGGTTCTCGCGCTTCTGAGTGCCGGACCGCTTCGGCTTGGCGGCGGCACGCCTAGGTGCTTTGCCCTTCGCCTGAGTAGTGGATGCAGTCATAATACAAAACCTGTCTTCGCAAAAAACAGTAAAACAAATGACAAGGGCCACAGCGCCCCTGCAGCAATACCCCCAAACAATACGGAAGGCCGGAGTATGTGCCCCGGCCTTTCGCTATGGTGATGCGAGGCATCGGAGGTCTTGGACGGCCGGCTATTTCAAGCCGGCCCGTTGACAAGACCTAGTGAGGTCACTCCTTGACGGACAGACCGAGGTTCTTCAGCGTATCCACCGAGGTCTTCTGAGCGGTGTCGAACACATCCGAAACCTTGGCAGAACCATCGGCAGCCTTGGCGGCGGTCTGTTTCATTGCAGCGCCGACTGCGGAGAAGCCAGGCATGTAGGTGAAGTCACCCATGTTGTCGTTCGCGGTCTTGAACTCAGCCATGACATCCTGTCCGCTGAAGTAGTCGGACCACTTCTGCGGGGTCTTGGCATCCGCGGTGGTGGCGGCCACGACAAGGCCCTGGGAGACAAGGTCATCAATCTGGGTGTTGAACCAGTCAAGGAACTCCATGGCTTCGGCCGGGTGCTTGGAACCCTTGAGCACGGCCACACCGGAACCACCATCGGCGCCGGTCTTGGTGCCATTGCCGAACCAGTCACCGAGCTGGGTGACCTTCCACTCACCAGCACCAGTGCCACCGGCGGAATCGATGAACAGTGGGGCTTCCCAAGCGGCGGCCACGGTGCCGATCAGCTGACCGGACTGGAGGGAGTTATCAAACGATGCATCCCAACGCGGGTTGGTGAGGGCGGCCTTGTTGTCGATCAGCTGCTGGTAGACATCGGCCACGGCCTTGGAGCCCTTAGTCTGGGTGTTGACAACCCAGGAGTTGCCGTCGACCTTGTACCACGGACCGGAAGCGCCGGCCTGGCCGGACATCATCATCATGGCCTCATCAGGTTGGAAGGTCATGATGTACTTGCCTTGGGCAGCGGTCTTCTTGGCGGTCTCAATGAGCTCGTCAGCGGTCTTCGGCACGGTGATGCCGAGCTTCTCAAATTCAGCGGCGTTGTAGAAGTAAGTCAGCGGGCCGGTGTCCTGCGGCAGACCGTAGGTCTTGCCGTCCACCTGCATCAGTGCGAACGGGACGGAAGCGAAATCGTCCTTGTACTTGGCGGCCTCATCGGTGACATCCTGCAGAAGGCCCTTGGTGAAGACCTCAGGAACCTCGGCGTAACCGACCTGAGCCAAATCCGGCGCATTGCCAGCCTTGACGTCGGTCTCGAGCTTCTTGATCATGTCGGCGGCATTGCCATCGAACTTGGTGGCCTTGACCTGAATGTTCGGGTGCTCCTTGTTCCACTTGGCCACAATGTCGTTGACCAAGGTCATGCCTTCGGAATCGGGCAGACGATGCATATAGGTGATGTTGACCACACCGCCATCGCTGCCGGGCTTCGTGTCGCCGGCAGTGTCGCTGCCGCCGCAACCGGCCAAACCAATACCCATTGCTGCTACCGCAGCAAGAGCAGCCACGATGCGCTTGTTGTGCGATACCATATCTCTACTCCTTCCTAGTGAAATCATCACCTCAGCGTGATGACTGATTGCTAATTTAGGCCTTTGCTCTTTTATTGTCAACTTAGCTAACAATTACCGCGCGTCCCGTTGAGGTGAGTGGCATTAAACCGATTCGATGCTCGATTGTGCGGGTTTGTTCATTTCATTAACTCCCCTTACAAAGCAACGTACTTTTGGTCCACCGGTAGACCTAATGAGATATTGGATAGCGGCAACAATCCAAGACGTTAGCTTGCAATCGTCCACCACAAATTGCAAGCACTTGCCAACATTATCGGTTTTCAGGTTGCCGGCGCGATACCCGACTAGGGGGGGGGCACCGCGCCTTAATGAGACGCTACACGAGCAGTCTCAGCAACTGGTAGAGCTGCCACAGGCTACGCACGTTGAAGTGCGTGCCGTCAACCGTGGCGTTCGCCTCGCCATCGCCCACATGGACGATCACGGTGCGCCCGTTCACGGTCAGGCTACCGTGCATCGTGATATGATTCATCTTGCAACCTTGTTGATTAAAGGCGCAAGCCGGTAATCAACGCAAAGGCCCGATGCTGCAAACGTCGGGCCTTTTCTTATCGGCTCACGCCGATTGGCCCGTCATATCAACGGGGACACCGCATGTTACGGCATCACAAACCAATATATCAGCACCCCGGTGGCGATCAAGAAGACAGGTTCCAGAAAAAGAAAAAGGGCCTGGGCATGTTGCCCAGGCCTCGGTTCGCGGACAGGGCGAGATTCGAACTCGCGGAGGGTTGCCCCTCAACGGTTTTCAAGACCGTCTCTTTAGGCCGCTCAGACACCTGTCCTGATGCGCGTTCACACGCGCAAGTATTCATTATACAGAAGGGAGGGATGTTGATATTCGGCAGTGCGGTCGGTCTTGGATTCGCCTGCTGGCTATCAGCGATCTCTCCCTCAGTAATCTCTCCCTCAGTCAGCTACGCTGACAGCTCCCTCATCAGAGGGAGCTAAAGCACGATGAGACTCAGGCCTCCCACTTCGTGGGCTCGATAACTTCCTTGCCGCCCATGTAGGCGCGCATGGCCTTCGGGATCTCGATGGAGCCGTCCTTCTGCTGGTGGTTCTCCATGATGGCGACCAGCCAACGGGTGGTGGCCAACGTGCCGTTCAGGGTGGAGACCGGGCGGGTGCCGCCGTCTTCCATACGCTCGCGGATGTTCAGGCGGCGAGCCTGGTACTCGGTGCAGTTCGAGGTGGAGGTGAGCTCGCGGTAACGGCCCTGGGTCGGCACCCAAGCCTCGCAGTCGAACTTACGGGCGGCGGAGGAACCGAGGTCGCCGGCGGCGGTATCGATGATGCGGTAGGGCACCTCGACCTTGGCGAGCATCTCCTGTTCCATGGCCAGCAGGTGCTCGTGCTCCTTGTAGGAGTCCTCCTGCTTGGCGTAAACGAACATCTCCACCTTGTCGAACTGGTGGACGCGGATGATGCCGGAAGTATCCTTGCCTGCGGCACCGGCCTCGCGGCGGTAGCAGGAGGACCAACCGCAGTAGCGCAGCGGGCCGTTGCCGAGGTCGAGGATCTCGTTCTCGTGCATGCCGGCGAGCGCCACTTCGGAAGTGCCGACCAGGTACTGGTCATCGGGCTCGCGCAGACGGTAGATCTCGTCGGCGTGGGAGTTCAGGAAGCCGGTGCCGCGCATGACCTCGGGGCGCACGAGCGTCGGGGTGATGGCCAGCGTGAAGCCGTGCTCTTCGGCCTGGTCCACGGCCATGGTGAGCATGGCAATCTGCATGCGGGCCACCTGGCCACGCAGGAAATAGAAGCGGGAGCCGCCGACCTTGACGCCGCGGCGCATATCGATGCCGGCCACGCCGGTGCCGAGGGTCAGGTGGTCCTTGGGCTCGAAGCCTTCGGCCGCGAAGTCGCGAATCTGGCCAACCTTCTTGACGACCACGTAGTCATCCTCGCCGCCTTCGGGAGCTTCGGGCTCCACGATGTTGGAGAGCTTCCACATGGCGGTGGTGTATTCCTCGGCTGCGGAATCGGCCTTGGACTTGTATTCGGAGACCTTCTGGGACAGTTCCTTGGTCTCGGCGATGAGCTTGGCCTTCTCGTCCGCCGGGGCGGAGGCGACCTTCTTGCCGATTTCCTTCTGCTGGGCGCGAGCCTCTTCGAAGGCCTTCAGCGCCTCACGACGTGCGGTGTCGGAGGAGAGCACTTCGTCGACGAGCTCCACGGACTCGCCGCGCTTGCGCTGGGATTCCTTGACGATATCGGTGTGTTCACGGATGAATTGAATATCAAGCATGGGCACCAGACTAGCCGCGTAAGCAGACACCGACAATGGCCGAATGCGCGGGAGTCACGCGGAAATCACAGGGAAGCCCGGGAAAGTCCGCGGACGGGTCCACCCGGCCAATTTCGTCAGATGAGACGCGATTGAACCATAATCGCGCCCCACGGGGCTGTTGCGTGCAGGAAATGTTCACGTACGGCGCACCATGGCCGCAAACGACCTCCCCACCGATAACAATAGGAGCCATGCCTCAGCCTGCCCTCACCGTGTTTCTGATCATCGCCGCAATCGCCATTGTGGTGGTGCTCATCGCCGTCATCGTCATCGCTCTGCGCGCGCAGCGCCGCCGCAAGCTGGCTCAGACGCTGGAGAAGCGCCGGGACGACGAGGTGCAGTACGCCTTCATCGTGAATCCGTCCAAACCGCAGGCCGAAGCCCGCCGGCTGCATATCCAGAGGTTCTGCGAGGCCAAGGGGCTCAATCGCATCCGCTTCTACGACACCCAGCTTGACAAGGACGGCAGGGTCTGCGCGCTTGAGGCGCTGGAGGACGGCGCCGACGTGGTGATCGCGGTCGGCGGCGACGGCACGGTGCGCACGGTGGCGAGCGCCGTCTCCGGCACCGGCCATGCGCTGGGCATCATCCCCATCGGCACCGGCAACCTGTTTGCCCGCAATATGGGCGTTCCCGTGGACGATATCGACGCCGCGCTGACCGTGGCCACCTCCCACGGCTCCCGCCTGGTGGACATGGGCCGTCTCACCCTGCTCGACCACCCGGAGGACGACCACGGCCACGCCTTCCTCATCATCGCCGGCATCGGCTTCGATGCGGCCATGATCGACGACACCAACCCCGAGCTCAAGGCGAACATCAGCTGGCTCGCCTACTTCGTGGGCGGCGTGAAGAACCTGTTCGCGCCGAAGTTCCGCGGCACGCTGACAGTCACCAGCGCCGACGGCTCGACCCACACCATCAAGAATCTCGATTTCCGCACGGTGATGGCCGGCAACTGCGGCCAGATTCCCATGTTCTCGCTGATGCCGGCGGCATCCTATGACGATGGTCTGCTGGACTTCGAAATCATCGACACCACCGGCGGCATCCTCGGCTGGGCCAACCTGTTCGGCGACGTGGTGCACCAGACGATCATCGGCAAGCCCGAACAGAACCCGCTGTCCACGAACTCGACCATCGAACAGGTCCAGGGTGTCAGTGCCGAAATCACATTGGAAAAGCCGGCCAAAGCGCAGGTGGACGGTGACATGCTGCCGGAAACCCGCCACATCCGTTTCTCGGTGGATCACCGCGCGCTGATCGTGCGCGTGCCCGACGCCTCCGCGCTGGAAAAGACCGCGCAGGCCGCTGCTTCAAATGCCACCTCGAATTTCGCCGAAATGACCGGCACGCTCGAGCCGATTCGCTGATCCGCTACGATGCGTGGCCGGTGACTCGGGCGACGTGCATTGCCAGATAGGCGGTTTCGTCGTCGCTGATATCCGTGTCGAGGCGCAGTTCGAGCAGGGAGGCGATGGTTCGCGCGCATCGTAGCGCGGCGGGATAGGACTCACGAATCACCTTCATCACCGGTGCCGGCTCATCCGTCAGTTGCTGGTGCTGGTGGATGCGTACGAACAGGTAACGCAGATGGGTGATGAACCTGCCCACATTCACGGAACTGCGGTCCAACGTGATGCCGTAGCTGTGGTCGATAATGTCAAGCAGTTGCTGGATCACGCCCGTCATCGTATACGTATAGGACAGGTCGCCGGTGGCGAAGCCGGCGTTGACCAGATGCATGGCAAGCGCGGTGGCCTCGCCGTCCGGCAGCGTGACGTCGAGCCGCGCATTGAGCGATGCGAGCATCGCACGCCCCTGCGCGTATTCCTGCGGGTACAGGTTGCTCACCTCGCCGAGCAGCGGGTAGGTAATGTCGATGCCGCGCCGCACCCGCTCCACCGCATTCGCCACGTGATCCGACAAGGCCATGACCAGCGTGGTGCTGCCGGTCTCACGCTCCCCCAGTCCGGCTTCCTGCATGGATTCGACGACCACGCGGATGATTTCGGGCGGAATGTCCGCCAGCATCTGCGCCAGATGGTCCGGGTCACGCCCGTCCGACGGCACGAAGGTGCGCACGACTTTCGACTCGTCGACCGTCTGCCCCGGCTTGGCCTGGAACCCCAGTCCACGGCCGGTGAGAATCACCTCACCGCCGTCGCCGCCTTTGGCGAGCACGACGTTGTTGTTGAACACTCGCAGTATTTCCATGGCATCCTTTCGCAACGTCATTGTTCCACATCGATGATCGGGCTGCCGGCTGATACGGTTTTGCAGTCACCGCCGTTGTTGTCGCCGCTACCGTCGCCGATCAACGGCGTGACCACGGTCAGTTCAGCGGCGTTGACCACCGTCACCACCACCACAACGCTGTGCCCGGCCGCCGCGACTTTGCCGAAATCCACGGTGGCCAGTGGCTCTCCCGCCGCGATCCGCTCGCCTTTAGCCACGACCACAGCGAATCCCTCGCCATCCATATCGACGGTGTCAATGCCGATATGAACCAGCACCTCGATGCCGCCATCGGTTTTAATGCCGAAGGCATGGCCGGTCCGGGCCACGGTTTTCAGCGTGCCACTGACCGGTGCTAGCACGGCCGTCTCGCCGGCCGTCTCCGGCACGACGCCTACACCCTCCCCCAGCGCGCGGGAGGCGAACACCGGATCGCCAGTCGCTTCCAGATTCATCAACCGGCCGGCGACCGGCGACAGGATGGCGTTGGAGTCAGGAATCCGATCGGAGGCAGGCCGCGATGGGGAATCTTCCGCAGACTCCGCATCCGACGATGTCGCGCCAATCCCTCTCACCGCATCCTGCGAGCGTACGTTCTCGCCCGCCGAGACCATCTGCGCCTCCGTGGCGCGCGGCGGCGTACGGTACCCGAACAGCACCGTCAGCACCATCGCCATTACAAACGCAACGGCGATGGACAGCGTGTACACCCACATTCTGTCAAACACCGGAATCGTCAGCAACGAGGAGAAGGCGAACGCCGTAGTCGTGACGCCCCGGACCATCTGACCGGATGGCAGCACGGACGGGAACAGCCAGCCAAGCACCGCGCTGGTCACGCCGCCGGCCGCGCAGCCGGCGAGCAGCCAGCGGTAGACGCGGCGGTGATGCAGATGGATGCCGTACAGGCTCAGTTCCGAAACGCCACCCAGCAATCCCGCGAGCAACGCCCCCACCGCGGTCTGCCGCATGGCCGAATCCTTGCCGCGTACGGCCAGCACGAGCACGCCAGCGGTGGCACCGAAGCAGGCAAAGTTCCATACACCCATCGGACCTTGGACGAAATCGTAGCCGAGCGCCTGAATGTTCATCAGCATCAGGGCATTCAACGGCCAGTGCAGACCGAGCGGCACGAGAAACGGGTAGAGCATCGGGATGATGAGCGCGAATAGGAACGGCACGTGCGCGTTAAGCCATGCTGTGGCCGCTCCCAGCCCACCGCCGAGCCATATTCCCAGAGGCCCGATGACCAGTATGGTGAGCGCAAAAACGACGACCAGTGAGAGGAATGGCACGAACACCAGCTGTACGCTGTCGGGAATGACGCGCTTCAGCCCGCGGTAGACCACGGCGAGCACGGCGGCCATGAGCAATGGTACGAAGATGTTGCCACTGTAGTCGTTGAGTTGAATCGGTATGCCGAACGCCGACACGGTGCAGGTTTCGGTGCCGAATGTGGCGGTGGCCGAGCATTGAATCTCCCCGGAGAGAGCGCTGGATACGGACGTCCCGGACATTCCGGACATCACGCCAGTAAACTGCGGGGTCATCAGCGCGGCCATAATCGCGCCGCCGAGCCAGGGGTCGACGTCCAGTTTCTTGGCCGCATTGTAGGCGATCATAATCGGCAGAACGGTGAACACACCCTCCCAAATCGCCTTGAGTAGTATCCAGCCGGCGGAGGTCTCGCCGTCAGGCACGATGCCGAGTGCAACGATCACGTTGACGATGGCGATGACCAGCGAGGCACCGAGTAGCACGCCCAGAATCGGGCGGAACGAGTCGGACAGGTAGTCGAAAAACGCGGCAGCCCGGGCACGGGCGGCACTGCCCCACTCGCGGATGGTACGAGGCATGAAGTGACGGGATGTATTGGCTGGGCCGTGACTCTGCTCGGTGTCGGTATCGCGCAATGGTGCGACGTCGTCGGAAAGGTTCGGCGCGGACTGCGTAGGCTGCGTAGGCTGAGTGGATTGCGTTGACTGAGTGGATTGCGTTGACTGAGTGGATTGCGCGGACTGCGTTGGCCGCGACGCCGCCGATGGTAATTGCGTTGCCGGAGTCAATCGCGCTGCCTGCATCCGAACGATCTGCTCGTACACCGAGGCGACCGCTCCGCCGATGATGACCTGATAACGATTGCCGGTTCGCGGGAATGCGCCGAGGACTCCGGGGATGGATTCGAGACCGTGCTGGCTGACCTGGCCGGCGTCGTCCAGTTCGAAGTGCAGTCGCGTGGCGCAATGGGTCAGGTTGGTGATGTTCGCGGAGCCGCCGACGGCATCAACGATGCACGCCGCAATCACTGCAGGCGTTGCGTTCGATGCGTTCGCCACGGTTCCTCCTTGCTGCCGTATGCCACTGTGTTCCATTATCGGCGCTGGGTGCCCCAAAAGCACGGCAATGCCGGCAAAGCATCGCGAAACGGCAACTATGCGCTACGGTGCTCCGCGATAGCGTTCCGCTATGGTGTTCCGCCGCACCCGTTCTCCGTATTTGCCGCAGCGCCCATTCCGACTTCATTCCACCATGCAGAATCCTGCAATCGTTGTCAAAAATCATCGTTTTTTGCCGCCTATTCGGAGTGTCGCGACCGAGAAAGTCGTATCCTATCTTTCACACACGTTGCGTAGCAGGGTTGTTACTCAAAATGAGGCAAGACCTGGAGTGACGTGGAATTTGCGTATCGTAATATGCGAATTCCACGTTGTTCCAGGTCTTTTTTGTTTTCGGGCGACTTCAGGCAATCGAAGCCTGACCTTGCATGCGGCAGAGGGGCCACGCGGCAGGCGCGGCCCGTCAACGGCGAAAGGACAAGGCAATGACGACGACGGCATCACCCGTATCGAAGCAGACGGCATCCGCGGCACAGGAGACCGGCGCAACCGGTGCAGCGGCCACCGCAATCGAAACCATCGAAACCGGCGTGGCCGGGGTGGCGGACGCGGCCACAAACGCGGCAGCAAACGCAATCGAGGACCTCGAAGCCGCCGAATCACGCGGCTTCTCCACGCGCTTCCCGCTCAACAGCGCATTCATCTTCACCTTCGGCGCGCTCGGCGGCATGCTGTTCGGTTTCGACACCGGCATTATCTCCGGCGCCTCCCCGCTTATCGAATCGGACTTCGGCCTGAGCGTCTCCCAGACCGGCTTCATCACCTCCTCGGTGCTGATCGGCTCGTGCGCAGGCGCGCTGTCGATCGGCGCACTGTCTGACCGGTTCGGCCGCAAGAAGCTGCTCATCGTCTCCGCGCTGCTGTTCCTGCTCGGCTCAGGCCTGTGCGCCTCCTCCACCGGATTCGCGATGATGGTGTGCGCCCGCATCATCCTGGGCCTCGCGGTCGGCGCGGCTTCTGCCCTGACCCCGGCGTACTTGGCCGAACTGGCGCCGAAGGAGCGTCGCGGCTCACTGTCCACGCTGTTCCAGCTCATGGTCACCTTCGGCATTCTGCTGGCCTACGCCTCCAACCTCGGATTCCTGAACCACAACCTCTTCGGCATCCGCGACTGGCGCTGGATGCTCGGTTCGGCGCTGGTGCCGGCCGCCTTGTTGCTGCTCGGCGGCCTGTTGCTGCCCGAATCCCCGCGTTATCTGGTGAACAAGGGCGACACCCGCAACGCCTTCAAAGTGCTTACGCTGATTCGCAAGGACGTGGATCAGACCCAGGTGCAGATTGAGCTGGACGAGATCAAGGCCGTGGCCGCACAGGACACCAAGGGTGGCGTGCGCGAACTGTTCCGTATCGCTCGTCCGGCGCTGGTGGCCGCCATCGGTATCATGCTGTTCCAGCAGCTCGTGGGCATCAACTCGGTGATCTACTTCCTGCCGCAGGTGTTCATCAAGGGCTTCGGCTTCCCTGAAGGCGACGCGATCTGGGTGTCGGTGGGCATCGGCGTGGTGAACTTCGTGAGCACCATCGTGGCCACGCTTATCATGGATCGTTTCCCGCGCAAGGGCGTGCTGATCTTCGGTTCCATCGTGATGACCGTTTCGCTCGCAGTGCTCGCCGTGATGAACTTCGTGGGCGACGTGGCCGTGCTGGCCGTGCCGACGATGATTCTCATCGCTTTCTATATCCTCGGCTTTGCGGTCTCGTGGGGCCCGATCGCCTGGGTGCTTATCGGCGAGATCTTCCCGCTGAGCGTGCGCGGCATCGGCTCCTCCTTCGGCTCGGCGGCGAACTGGCTGGGCAACTTCATCGTCTCCCAGTTCTTCCTCGTGCTGCTCGATGCGTTCGGCAACAATGTGGGCGGCCCGTTCGCGATTTTCGGCGTGTTTTCGGCCCTGTCCATCCCGTTCGTGATGCGCTTGGTGCCCGAGACCAACGGCAAGTCGCTGGAGGAAATCGAGGAGGAAATGACCAAGCGCTAGACAACCGGCACACGATTCGCACAAAAGTTGACAACTCTTAACATAATCGTACCCAACGTGGCGAAAAAACGTGGCAGAATAGGGAGCATGGTAGCAAACAATGCGGGTCAGCCCGCCACCCCAGCAGATCTGATCAATGTCGATGAGGTTATCGGCAAATACTATGACCTCGTCCCCGATCCCGAAGTCCCCGAGCAGCGTGTCATCTTCGGCACCTCCGGCCACCGCGGATCGTCCCTGAAGACCTCGTTCAACGAGGCCCACATCATCGCCATCTCCCAGGCCATCGCCGAATACCGCAAGAAGGCCGGCGTCACCGGCCCGCTGTACCTCGGCTCCGACACCCACGCGCTGTCCGGCCCGGCCAAGAAGACCGCCATCGAGGTGCTCGTCGCCAACGGCGTGCACGTACGCGTCGATTCCCGTGACGACTTCGTGCCCACCCCGGTGGTCTCCCAGGCCATCCTGACCCACAACCGTGCGGCCGACGGCACCCAGCGCTTCGAGGGCGAGGGCCTCGCCGACGGCATCGTCGTCACGCCGTCCCACAACCCGCCCACCGACGGTGGCTTCAAGTACGACCCCGTCACCGGCGGCCCGGCTCCGGCCGAGACCACCAATGCCATCGCCGCTCGCGCCAACGAGCTGCTCGGCGACTTCAAGTCCATCAAGCGTGTGCCCTACGAGGAGGCCATCAAGTCCGAGTACGTCGAGGGCTTCGACTTCCGCGAGCACTACGTGGACGACCTGGAGAACGTCATCGACTTCGACGTGATCCGCAACTCCGGCGTGCGTCTGGGCATCGATCCGCTCGGCGGCGCTTCCGTGAACTACTGGCCGCTCATCAACGAGAAGTACGGCCTGAACATCGGCGTGGTGCGTCCTGAGGTCGACCCGACCTGGCGCTTCATGACCATCGACCACGACGGCAAGATCCGCATGGATCCGAGCTCCCCGTACGCCATGAAGGGTCTGGTCGATTCCCTCAACAACGGCGCTTGGGACAAGTACGATCTGGTCGGCGGCACCGATCCGGATGCCGACCGCCACGGCATCGTCTGCCCGAACTGGGGCGTCATGAACCCGAACCACTACATCGCAGTGTGCGTGGAGTACCTGTTCGGCGGCAACCGTCCGGATTGGCCGGAGAACGCCGGCATCGGCAAGACCCTCGTGTCTTCCTCCCTGATCGACCGCGTGGCCGCCTCCATCAACGCCAAGCTCGTCGAGGTTCCGGTCGGCTTCAAGTGGTTCGTGGACCCGCTGTTCAAGGGCGAGGTCGCGTTCGGCGGCGAGGAAAGCTCCGGCATGTCCTTCCTGCGTAAGGACGGCCGCGTGTGGACCACCGACAAGGACGGCCTGATTCCGGACCTGCTGGCCGCTGAGATCACCGCGAAGACCGGCAAGAACCCGGCCCAGCTGCACCAGGAGCAGGTGGAGCGTTTCGGCGAAAGCTGGTACAAGCGCGTCGATACCCCGACCACCCTCGAGCAGAAGCAGAAGTTCGCCAAGCTCACCGGTGACGACGTCGAGGCCACCCAGCTGGCCGGCGAGGACATCACCGCCAAGCTCACCGAGGCTCCGGGCAACCACGCCAAGATCGGCGGTCTGAAGGTCACCACCAAGGACAACTGGTTCGCCGCCCGCCCCTCCGGCACCGAGAACATCTACAAGGTGTACGCCGAGTCCTTCGTCTCCCCCGAGGCTCTGGACAAGGTACTCGACGAGGCCACCGTCGTGGTCGACAAGGCCCTGAGCGAGTGAAATCGCTGCGTTAGTCGCGTTCACCGCAACTAATAAGGCTCTGCATTGGATTCATGCAATCCACTGCAGAGCTTTTTTAGCGCATATGCAGTTCGCGACCACTGAAACACGCAGGTCAACGGTTCTCCTCATGCACCGTGACTGCATTTTCTCAACATCACTGCAGGGCAGGACGGCCAGATGACCGCGAAACGTTCGCCTGCCTACCATCATCATTGTGGGGTCACAGCGGCCAGATGACCGCCGAAGCGTTCGGTCGGCTTGCATCATGGTCGAGTTTTAACATCGTTGTGGGACGCCACGACGAATTTGCCCATTCCAGAGTTGCCATCCCACAAAAGCGTGGGACAACAGCTAAGTCAATCGTTTTACATTTTCCCCCATCCCACACACTCAAACTGGAAACCCCGGAAAGACGCCATTCCTGCCACACCCGTCACAGCCATTACCCGAGGGGCCGTGGGATGCCACGCAAAAATCGGCAAAACACGCGTAGCGTCCCACACCCATTGGCGCAAATCCACGCCCAATGCACCGCCCCCCCCAATCGACCACTATGACAGGGCGGGTTCTAGTGATCGTTGCAACACCTGACCTACCGCAAGGAGGGTCAGGTGA